>ENA-OWNT01000641-OWNT01000641.1-seawater-metagenome-genome-assembly--contig:-NODE-641-length-69262-cov-11.320705_pt1 | contig 69262 bp, 68 predicted proteins | sample MGYA00238136_ERZ651165 | MGnify/ENA primary metagenome ERZ651165 (study PRJEB26861, sample SAMN08777766) | seawater metagenome | isolation source: coastal seawater | place: USA: Florida | collected... | reverse complement strand
AAGGAGTTTGCTAGGCTCAGCCCAGCATTGAAGGCCATGAAATACAGCCCAAGCGCCTCAGCCCCCATCAAGCTGCCGATGATGACTTTATCAGCCTGTAGGCGCAGCGCTTTGACCAGTTCCACGCCGATTACTGCGCTGCCAAAGCTGACGAAGGGGCGCAACGGGGCGCGGCCTTGAGACAGATCGAGAGTGGACCTGTCGCGTTTTTGTGCCGCCCCACGTGCTCGTTTAGGCCACTTTCCTTTCGAAAGCGACCGGGCTTTTCCAACCCAGTGCTGAGTGCCGCCTTCGCGGATTGTAGAAGCCGTTGATGTATTGGAAGATGGCCAGCTCTGCTTCTCTTCGCGTATGCCATGGTCTCCGCCAGATCAGCTCTGCCTTGATCGTCTTGAAGAAGGTCTCGACGGCAGAGTTGTCATAACAATTGCCCTTGCCGCTCATCGATACCATGAACCCATGGTGGCGCAGAAGCTTCTGGTAGTCGTGCGAACAATATTGCGACCCACGGTCGGTGTGATGGATGCAGCCCTTGGGCGGCTGCCGCAGCGCAACAGCCATTTTCAATGCCCGGATTGCCAGGTCGCGCTTCATCCGGTTGCTCACCGCCCAACCGATCACCCGGCGTGAATGCAGATCAAGGATAACCGCGAGATACAACCACCCTTCACGGGTCCACACATAGCTGATGTCACTTGCCCACTTCTGATTGGGTCCCTCCGCCTGGAAGTCACGGTTCAGCAGGTTGGGCCCAATGTTGAAGGCGTGATTACTATCCGTTGTCACCTTGTATCTCTTCGATCTCTCGACCCGTATGCCATTTTCACGCATCAATCTGCCAACCCGACAATGGCCGACATTCAAGCCCAGCTCTTTCAATTCTTCCGTCATCCTCGGTCGTCCATAGCTGCCCAAGCTTAGACGGGATTGCTCCTTGATGTGGGCCAGCACGACCATGTCAGTCCTCTGTCTTTGGCTGGCAGGGCGGTTGCGATAGGCGCGCAGGCCGCGTGAGCTGACACCCAGCACGTCACACATCCGCTTGGCGCAGAAGGCGTGACGGTGTTCTTCGATGAACCGGAACCTCATGGCTTTTGCCCCGCGAAGAACTGCGTTGCCTTTTTTAGAATCTCCCTCTCCTCCTTGAGAATGCGGTTCTCTCGCCGAAGCCGTTCATTCTCCCGGGCAAGATCCAAGTCCTTGTCAGGCACCACATTGGTGTCACGATGCGCCGTCACCCACTTGTTCAGTGTCGATAAGCCAATACCCAAATCTGAGGCAACTTGCCTGCGTGTCAGCCCGCTTGTCAGCGCGATCCGCACCGCATCAGCGCGGAATTCGTCCGTGCGTTTCGTTCCCATAGTTCGTCTCCTTTGCTGCAATAAATGCTATCAAAGGAGCGGCATCAAACCGTGACACGTCCACAAGGCCCAATCCAACGGGTAGGAAAGGCGTAAAGAAGGTAACAAACATGAAGGAGGGTACAGCCAAGGTCGGCTGAGGCAAGCTTGAGAAAACGCTCCAGCCCATTGCCTGCCAGACCCTGGCGCCCCTTGGTACCAGTACAAGCGCTATGGCAAGACCCTCTGGGATATTGTGAACGGCGATGGCGGCAGTAATGAACTCGCCCAAATTGTCTTCACCTGCGAAGGCTACTCCGACGCCCACACCCTCAGCAGCAGAATGCAAAGTCATTATTCCGACAATCATGAGCATCTTAATGGCATCTGCGCCCTTGATGGCCCCAATGTGGAAGTCTTCTTTGCGCTCGATGAGCTTGTGACTGAGCGCGATGAACAGCAAACCTCCAACCAATCCGAAGATGGTGCGAATAGGACCTAAGTCAGCTCCTTCCTGGAGCAGACTGAAGCTGGCTGCGATCATCAGACCTGCCGCGATGCCATTGCAAACTGAGACGGCTTTGGGCGTCATACTGCGCCAGATCAGAAATGGCAAAGGACCAAGCCCCGTTGCGAGCGCCGTGACAATTGCAGCAACAAATACAGCGAAGACGGGATCCATGATACGCCTTGATCTCAACAGAAGTGTTTGCCCGTAGGAGCCCGCTCAGTACCAGCTAACCCTGAAACCTGCCCTAGTACTTTAGAATGATTCTAAAGGATGGGGAAGCATATTTTCATATAACGAAGAACGAGACCCGTTAGGTATTCTGAGACGAGTACAGTTTGAGTTTATATCAAACAATCTTTCGCAAATGCAGCTTCTTGGCCCCTACCCTGTGATAAGGAGACCTAGAAGTGTTCGATCGATACGTTGATTTTTCCGAACAATTTGACAATAACGCAAGGCAAGGATTCTGCGGAGTCGCTGTTTCTCGGGCATGCGAACATCATGATCCGCGCCGAGCCTAGACTATTGGGGGGCCGAGGAACAGATGCTTTATCCTAGCATTGGACGGATTGAAACTCGGCAGTGTCTGACGGAGGGGTACTACTCTGATGGCCACCCCGCAGACATCAGAACCGATTGAAATCTCGATCACTGAAGCGCTCGCGCAGTCCTACCGACGACTCCCAGCTTCTCCGCCTCAAGCATATGGCACGTTTTTTGAGAAGCCGCAGATCGCCTATCTTTACACGACTCGTTTCCTGCTACGGCAGCTTCGAAATTGCGGCTGTGTATGGAGCGATAGGCGTAGCGTGTGCATCGGTGCTGAACTGACCGCCTCACATAGCGAAATGCTGGACTGGATTGTCATATTGATGGAACGCAACCCGACAAACGGCGCACGACAATGATGACCTGCAGGTGTAAGAACCTATCACTGGGTAGATACTCTCTTGGACCAAAAGCCCTGACAACATCGCAGAATGGGTGAGCTGATTGATGAAAGATTGTGGCGGTGTGCACAACATCGGAGGTAAGGAGGGGAGTCCTACGGTGCATCAGCTCCTCCTGCGAAAAGCTTATCCAAAGCCTTCCTTAACTTTGGTTCCTCTGGTTCCGATTGAGGATCAAGTATGGCTCTATGTTCTGCAGTCCTTTCGGTTGGCACCGTTGTGTCCCAATAGACGTGGAAGCCAGTGACGGGATAACCCCCTCCGCCGGCTTAGTTATTATAGCCCGCAACCCATGGTCTCCTAAGAAGTAATCAAACTGCCAGGTCCCTGCCCCTAATCAGCATACATGCAAAACAACTAGCTTCCTAGTGCAGCCGAAGCTGCAAGGAATCCGCGAAGTCACGATGAAAACCCGGCTCGCTACTGACGATCAATATCGACAACGCCAGGAACCCTAAGGGTGCATTTTAGTTTGCCATGTGCTCGCGGAAACCATCGCTTAGCAGTTGGATGAGCTCGATAAGATAGGATTGCGCGAAGGCATTTTTAGCTAATGTCACATCTGTATTCTGACTTTTTCCCGGAGCCTTCGCGGGCGGACCATTGCGGCAGGCGCAACAGCGGTCGATCGTAGAAGTCTAATTCAGCAATGATTGTGCATTAAAATAGCTTGAAGCCCTTCTCATTTCGGAGTGAGGCTTATGTATGTGCCTCATTAGACAGTTGTCGCTGAAGATGTCGTGCACACTACGATTTGGGCCGGATGAAATAACCGCAGTTTTATTTTAACTTTGATCAGCAGGTGCTTTCTGTATTGGCCGGGACACAGTGAAGGGTTTGTATGCCTCTGACATATTCCTTCGGCCACGGTAGGCTTGAAAACTCCATTGCAGATAGCTGTTTCATCTGATGGTGACACTCGCTGTGATCCCGTTTCGAGGAGTCTGAGACGCGCAGCAGGCTCCGCAATAGCGATCTCTAGTCCGCTTATCAACGAACCTATTGAGATGAACACGAATAGTCGGAAGACGTTGGCGCCGTCAATTTGACCAAGGATAAGAAATCCGGTTTCGAATGCCCAGTTTAGCTTGTACCGCGGTACAGATTACTACAAGCGAATTGCGGTCGTACCCCATCAAATGAATTATGCTATCGGTTATGCTCGGCCAGATTGCGGGCTCAGGCGTAGTCAGGTTTCGGACGGTGAAACCACTGTAATCTCACACGTTGAGCTACGTGTACCGCGGTACATGTTTTCGCGCAGCCATATAGTCGAAGATAGGAATCGAACCGTGTCTTCATAAGCATGAACCGGAAAATGCTCGCGCCAGCGTCTGTATGAGCAGCCCTGGGAATCACTATCAGCTATGCATCCTTGGTAATCTGTACCGCGGTACAGGTTTGCTTAGGCAAAGTGCATCTACGTTATCAAGTGCCCGCAACAGGCTTGCCCGCAATGAACCCTGCGATCATAGAGTGGAAGTAAGCTGCGGGTGATTTGATACGCTTCGCATTCTCAGCCAGATATTCCAATGCGCTAATCATATTCGGCCATCCGATTAAGGCTACGCCCTTTGCCAGGACATCACTTTTCAGAGTCAGAAAGGACCCAAAGAGAAAAACCGCTTCCCGAAGGCGCGAGGGAGATTGAATAGCTTCAGGGTAGAAGCTTGCTATAGTGGGACAGCGTTCCCAAACTGCGATGAGGCGTCCATATTCATCGTGCGCTTTCTTATTAGGCTCTATTTTTACAGACTCTACTTGGCGGCTATTTTGACCGTCCCTGGCGGACTCTTTCGGTGTATCCGCAAGGCGGTCCCGGGCACGATTTGCGCGCTCAACTCCGACTTTCCGGCCTGATAAGGGTACTGACCTGGGCGCATCAATCTCTAGGTTCCGTTCGTGTCGAGTACAGGTTGTACAGCGCTCAAGTTCCTGCAGGGCCATTTCTTTAGGCTCAGTTCGTTGTAGCTGGTCGGCGGTAGCCGGGGTAGGGGAAGGGGCTCTGTGGTGAGGCTGAGACGTTTGAATGGTCTCTCCAGACGAAGAGCGGCGTCTTTGAGTGTCATCTTTCAGAGCACGCATCTCGCGAATGAGTGCAGCGACACCCTCGGGCTTCAACGAGGTTCTGCGAAGGATCTTCTTGACCTCAGCGAGGTAATCGATCTGTGCGTCGGTCAACTGCTCAGAAGCACGAAGAAGATCGGCACGAATTGCCAGCGCCTTGGAGCGCATCGAGCGCAGCTCCGAGGCTTGGAGTTCGAGCCTTGCCGCCTCAGCCACCAGCTCGGGGTAGATGCGGAGTAGGGGGGAGAGATCAAAGCCGAAAGCATCTCGAACAACTCCGCCAACCCGGAGCGGGAAGCGCTTTCTGGTGGCGCTGTCCTTGCGCGCGATGAAACCGATTTCGCAGAGCTTCGCGATGTGGCGGCGGAGCACACGATCACTCATGCGATTGGCTCGCAGGCAGATGGATTTGTTCGATGGATAAACCACCAACAAATCATCTGGACTAAGAGCACTCTCAATGCCTGTGTCTCGGTCTCTGCTTGGGAGGAAGCTTAGAAGCGTATCTAACACGAGTATCGAGCTCGGCGTGAGGCCATAGCTTTGGCTGCTATTCTTTACTGCGGTAAGAAGATCGCGGCGCGTGACAGAAGGCCTGGTTCCGGAAAGGGTAGGGGCACAGCTGCTCCGCCCTCCGGCATAAAATGCCGTGGTTTTCGCCTGTTTCATAAATTTTCAGACGGCAAAGAGATACCATTCACCGAAAACGGTGTTGCAATCGATTCTCTGGCAGGGTATCCAAGAGGTGCTTAAATCACTTGGGGCCCTTCGAGACTACGGTTTCGGGGGGTTTCTTTTTGCGCTACGTCTGCCTCCTTTCTTATCTTATTGCTGCCTTAGCTGGATTGGAACTTGACTCTTGTAGAGTCGTTTTATTTGGCGGGTATGGGAGGACATGTACCGCGGTACATGATTTTTCCCAAACGCCAAATAATCTTTAATAAACAATGGTTTATGTTATTCATGCTCTGATTTCCATTGCCAATACAGTTTTTCGGTTTGATCCTGGAGCCATTCAATGAAGGCGGCGTCGGATTTATCCTTTACCCTGATGCTAATGCCCTTAGAGCTGGGCGATAGTTCAACATGGCCTTTTGCAACCGAGCGCTTCTCTAACTTGCTTGACGCCTGCTCAGAACCGCGTTTCAAACCCTGAAGGACAGTGTTGAAACGGCTGCGGCTATCCATCTCCTCGGGCAGGGATTCTACCGTTCTTTTGATCCGGCGGGTCTCCACATGCGCTGTGATCTTTGCCAGCGCGTTCCATTGCCTCCGACCGATGCCATGAGCCGGTCCGATTGCATTGATAAGCTCACTAGGAATCTCTCGAATGACCTTCGCCATCCGACTCACCTCACCTTTCGGAATGTTCAAGGCTCGTTCAATCACTCCTGTCTTCATACCGCTATCGAGCAGTTGAGTGATAAAGGCGGATTTTTCGATGTAGCTATTCTCTAGACGCTCAGCGTTTTCCAGACCTTGGGCAACGACCAAAGTCTCATCGTCCAGCTCCCCTATATAGGCTTTTACCGGAATGCCAAGAATACGACAGGCCGCGATCCGACGCCGACCGTAGACCGGCTCGTATTCGAAGCCGGAACCAGGTGCCGCAGCTCTGAGCAATACGGGGACTTGTTGGCCGGACTCGCGAATGGATTCGACAAGCGTGTCGATTTCCGCGGACACATCGAAGCGGTCCTGATATTTACTCTGACCGATGAGGTTGACGTCGATTTCTTGAATCGTCTGATTCCTCAGATCGTCATATGTTTCTCGAAAGCGTCGGACGGTTGGGCTGCCAGACGTGGGCGCTGCAGTGGTAGTGCTTGGGGTAGGGGAGGGGGCTTCCTGCGTATCCTCACCACCGGACAAAGTCCGCTCAAGACTTGCTGAGAAAATGCCTTTACGCGCCATTGATATCTCTCCCCCACGATTGATGGACAAGACCTTCAAACTCCGTAACGACCCTTGTCACGGAATCCCAAGCACGCTGATAGGTCTGGCGGTTGAAACTTGACGGATCGACTTCCGCAATGGTCTCCGCACTATTCGCCGCATCCGCGATCGCGGCCGACAAATAGAACTCGCTGGCCATTACCGCATCTTCCAGGATGGACCTTAAATAGCTGGCGACCTGAATTTGCGGCTGGTCGGTGGGGTTGTACCTTGTGATCAGGTATTTAATCCAGTCGTAGGGTCGAGCGCCCTGACGCCCCTCCAAAACCGACATCATCTCACCGGCCATCCCGAGGAATGTACCGAGGCTCATGACATCGATGAAGGAGGCCGTGACGGGGACAAGAAGCCCGGAGCTGGCAAAAAGAGATGCTATAACTGCAAAACTCATTTGCGGCGGGCAGTCGACCAAGAACACGTCAAAGTCTTCGCGGATGGGCGCGAGTGCCTCCTCTACGCGGACGAAGAACGGGAATTTCTTCTGATCGTTGACTGCGGTCTCATGCTCGAACTCCATGATATGCATATTGGAGGGGATCAGGCTGAGATTGGGGATATGCGTTTCCCGGATCACCTCGCGAATATCGATCCGCTGGGTTCCTTCGGGATCAGAAGCATCAGGGTAGCGGATCGCGTCATAGAGTGTGAGCATGTCCGGCTCACGCTCTGGGATGATCCCGCAAAATTGTGTCGTGCTAGCCTGAGCGTCGAGGTCAATGACTGCCACCCTATAACCACGCAAAGCCAAGGCGGATGCGACGCTGGCGGCGGTAGAGGTTTTTCCAGCGCCACCTTTCAGGTTCACGATACTGACGACCTGAGAGCGCTCGCCATCCTGTCTGCGCGTAATGTTCTTGCTTTCGAGCCGGTCATTCTCGATCAGGAAGTCTCTGATCGCATGGATCTCGGAAGCTTCGAAATAACGACGCGTGCCCCGAAGGAGTGTTCCTTGAGGCAGAGCCGGATTGGTACGTAGGGTGTGTCGCAGGGAGTTTTCGTTCACGCCGATGTAGTGGCACGCCTCCTTGAAAGAAAAAGGCCGCAGGACCTTTTCTTTGTTGGGCTCAAGTAAGCGCTCCCGATGCTGTATAAGCTGACTCGAGATAAGCCCCGCATGCCTGCCTAGGGACGCTGATCCGCTCGTATTCATTTGCCCTGCCTCGTGAATCCGTGTCATCCGGGTTTCTCTCCGTGTAACACATTTTTTCCACAACGCCAGAAAAAATGCGTGACGCGATCAAACGGCGTGGGCCAGTATACTGATTTTCCAAATGATCTAGGAATGTTAACAGATGAACTTGGGGCACGCATAGCCCCCCGCACCCGGTTAGAATCTGCTCATAAGTCTGAAAGGTTTGATATCGTGGCCAAAACCGCATTGCCTTGAAGAATCGGAGCTACAGTGAAAGCTGCGGATTTCTGTCGCCATGAGCCTGCCATACCCGGCTTCACGCGGCGAAGGTCAAGACCATATGATCGGAACGAATCCGTATGATTCACCCATTAAAAACGGAGCAGTTTGATCTGGTCTGGCGGAGTGATGCTCAGATAGCGGGTCTGGAGCGCTATCTTCCAGTGTCACATGACAAGCTTCAGGTCGAGTATCGGCGCGTTTTTGGCGAGATCACTGTCATCATCACAATGCGTGCGTACATTGCTCATGGTGTCTGGCTCTACGCCCGGTTCAATCTGGGCCTGGGCGCGGTTGAAGAGTTGATGCTAGACCGTGGCGTGGACGTTTCGTACGACACGATCCGGCGCTAGACCGTCAAGTTTGGCCCGATGATCGCCCACGTTTGGCGAAGATGGCAGCCGCGTGCCGGCGATGTCTAGCACTTGGACGAAGTCGTCCGTGACGATCTCGAGCCGGTTTTACTGGCACCAGCTTTTTTTATTGAGGGCATCCTTTAATCTAGGTGAGACATGCGCGGCAAAGCAATTTTTTGGTCAAATCGATAGAACGCTAAGGCTTCGTTCCCAAACGGATCATGGCGGACAAGCAAGCTGCGCTCCTAAGGGGCGGCGAAACGCGAAGTCGCACCTGGCCCTAATCATTGGTCTCATGAGGGGCCCAATAACCGGGCTGAAAACAGCCATATCCCTTTCCGAAAACGAGAGCGGGTGATGTAGAGTTTCTGATCGGCGGGTAGTTTTCAACGCTTCATCTCGATGCAATCTGTAACCCGCGATTCCGTTTCCGCACTAGCCCGCCATCGTTCCGCTCTCACCATCCGCTACGATCGGCTAGAAGCATTCAAGACATGGAAACCCGCAGCAGACGTCGCTTGATCAACGATCTGCAAGACAACTTGCAAACTTGGCGCGTTACCGTGACACCACGGTCATAGGAAACCCGGCGACAAGCCGAAACTGCCATCTTTCAATCATCAATGGCTTCTACAATCCGCGCCGACGGCACTCAGCACTCGGCTGGAAAATACCGGTCGTATTTCAAGGGAAGGTATCTTAAACAAGCACTTGGAGCGCCACAAATACGTGACAGGTACGACCCTCGTACGTAAGTCCTGCATTGTGAACGGACCGCCTCATTCAGGTCCGGGCGCCAACTTCTGGGCAAACTGTTCAATAACTCATCATAACAGCTCTGCTCTGGGGAATAATCTTGTAAATGGACGTTAGCCATTCTACACTTAAGCTAAGAGCATGAAATCCAATTGAGCGGAAATGGTATGTCGAAAAGAATTTTAGTGATCTCTTCAGTTGTAGCATCCATTGGGTCGGTGGGCTTAGCGCAAAGTGACGCAGTTCTTGCGCCTCAGCCGTCGCTACTCAGTCCCAGTACTCAGTTGGCATTTCCGACGGTTGCGGGCGCGCCCTCTGCGGTCGCACCTAGGTCAGGAAGCGGCTTTGTTGGTTTGACTTATGCCACGCCCAGAGGCGGAGTATCTGGAGCAGGGGGCGACGGAGACCTCGTCGCAGGTTATAGTATCGGAAGCCCCCTCGAAAATCTTAGCCTAACATTCGGTTTGGCCTTAACCGGGCTGGAGCCATTGGGTGATGCGGGCTCGCTAAGCCTTTCCGCCTCTCGTTTGGCGCATGTTGGCGGAAACTCTGCAACTTTTGTCGGTGCGACAGTTTCGAACCTTGCAGCTTGGGGCGTGAATTCGAACCGGTCCGAGCAGTTTACCGTTTATGCATCGCACATCTTAGCTATTGAAAAGGGAAGTGTAGAAGTTCCGCTTCAGTTTGTGGTTGGGTACGGTACAGACAATACACGGGACACAGATGGTGTCGGGATCGAAGATGGTGCTTTTGCTGGCGTTGGCGTCGGGATCACTCAGAATATGAGCGCAAGCATGTCCTTCACCGAAACTCAGCTCAATCTCGGTGCGTCATTCAACATTCCCGATTCGACTATCAGCACATCTCTTAGTCTTTTAGACGTGACAGACAACACCGACCGCCAGCAGGTGACGTTGTCAGTCGCCTACGGGTTTTGAAGTTCTGAAAAAGGGTTAAGTCTATGATGAAAAAGTTTTTGATGTCTGCTGCTATCTCTCTGTCTCTCGCTAGTAGTGCGTTTGCGGGCGATACCGTGACGATCACAGCGCCCGGTGGTGCTGGACAAACAGTTGGGCCCGGCGTGATTGCAGCCGCAATAACACGCGCGACGGGCTTGCCGGTCAGTAGCGTTTCAAACATGACCCCAGGCGGCGACATTACTGTTGTCGCAGGCGGTAATACTTATGTTGTGACGTCGGGCTTCATTGCCATGTTGTTGGCCTATTACTCGTGACGCCTAATAAAAGCTAAGGGCTGCAACAAAGCGCTCCTTGGTTGGCCAAGTGTTACAGAACCTTCCTCCGCTCGGTCAGCACCTCAAGCAGAGGAAGGTACCAATAATGAAGATCAACTGGCGCTCTTCTTCATTGTGTGCCGGACCTCTCGATCCGCTAAAGAGAATTGCAGAGCAAGCGTCTTATCCCTTCGAACATCTCGGCGGTGACGCTCTGTGGAACACCTCCAAACGAAGTGCGTGATCAGGCGCCTGCCCTTAAACAGGCCATGCCGAACATTACCCAAATGCCGATTCTGTATAATTGCATGCAGGTTCGATCTGAGATTAATGCGTCAACGAACGGAAACTGGGTAACCTCGCACGTCTCTTTCGCTTCAGACGCATAGCCTGTCCAGAGTGATGCCTCATTCTTCGAAAGCTCGGATCCGCATATCAGTTGGTATAGTATCCAGCGTAAGCCCCATAGCTGTCGCCGTAGCCATAACGCTTCAACTTACTCCGGTCTATCTGGCTGAGAATTAAGCCGCTTGGCTTAAGATTGACACTCTCCAACGACCTTAAGCCATCCAGTACTTGGCGGTGAGTAGCACTGTCCCATTTTACGGAATATATAATTGCATCTGCCAACTGACCCAGCACGCGTGCGTCCGGGACTGCGAGGACGGGTGGTGAGTCGATAATGATATGATCATAATGGTTCCGCAATTCGTTGATGAATTCGCCAAACGTTCTCGAAGAAAACAGATCAGCTGCATTCACCCGTGACTTTTCTCCGTAAAGAATGTCTGCATTCAAGGCTTCATCGTGCACTATAGCATCATTTAAAGAGACGTCCCCGGACATTACAGATAGGAACCCGTTAGGATGATCGTGGGAAAAATACTCTGAAAGTACCCTGCGCCGGATGTCCCCTTCAATTAGTAGTACTTTTGCACCCAGTCCGGCGAAGTTCTGCGCTAGGGCGATTGACTGGGTTGTCTTCCCTTCGCCTGGCACCGAAGACGTCGACATGATAACCTTAGGTGGCGTGTCAAGGTTCGCAAGTAGGATTGACGTTCTAAGGTTCCGCACTGCCTCAGCCGCTGCTGAATTCGGCTTTTGCGTCAGATACTCTAGAACGCTCCTGCGTGCTTTCACAGAGATGTTAGGGATTTGACCAATCACCGTATACCCCGTTTTGGCTTCGAGGTCTTCTGGGGTACGGAAGGTATTTTGAGCCATTTCGCGCAGCAACACTGCGGCGGCACCGATCATTAGCCCAAGAATAAGAGAAAGCGCGAGTATACGTGACTTTCGCGGCGCGGATGGGGCAGGGGGGACTACAGCCCGGCTTAGAAGGCGGCTATCAGCCTGCTGAATGCCCTGCTGAATGCTCGTTTCTTTTAATCGACTCAAAAACGCCTCGTAAAGAAGGCGGCTGGCCTCAACTTCGCGCTGCAATTGCTCCAATGTCACCAATTCTTCTGATTGATTGTCGATGCGTGATGTGACGTCAGCGATCGACGCTTCAATGGCGGTTAGCTGAGACCGCGCACGGGCCGCTTCGAGTTCAGCCTGGGCGATGAGTGCTTCTCTTCGCGAACTAAAAGCCTCACGGCCGCCCTCACGTCCTTCTTTTAACCGCGACAAAGCCTGATCCAGAAGTGTGTCCTGAGCAACTTCGGCGAAGACGTTTGGATCACCCGCTTCTGCAGCATTCCGCAATCTTTCTAACTGCGTCGCAGTTGCCTCCGCTTGGGCTGCGAGCGTCAAACGCCGATCCCTAAGGTCTTTCACTTGCCGGTTAAGCGCTGCGAGTGCATCTGCATTGATAAGATCAGTATTTGTGGAGAAATTCTTCAGTTCCGCTTGAGCCGATTCCAATTCTACCTGCAGTCCACTAACTCTTTCACTGAGCCAAGCTGTAGCCGCTTCTGTCTTCTCAAACTTCACAGAAATTTGGTTCTCAATATAGAGTTCAGCCAGCCGGTTGGCGATCAAGGCCGATTTGGCCGGATCTTGCGTTGTTGCTGTTATCTCAAAAACGAAACTCTGGCGCAGGTTAGAGACAGAGAGGGCGTCAAGAACTGCGTTGATGGTCCTGTCGAGCGTGGTTCTTTCGGAAACCAAAAAAGAAGGCTCTTGGGCACCAAAGATACCTCGCACAGCTCCAACAATCACGCCAATTGAAAACCGAGGGTTGGGCTGGAGAGCACTGTTGAACTCTGGATCGTTTAGCAAATCTAAGTCTAACACCAATGTCTCGATCAATTCGCGCGAACGGAGAACCTCGACTTCGGTGTTGATCGTCGATTGATCGCCGCCCAGCCCTGTAACCACACTCTCAATATCCATCACCTGCTCCTGCCGGCTCTCAAGAGCTACGGCAGACTTAGCAGTGTAGACTGGGACCGCGATCCCATAGCCATAAAAACCTCCAAGACACAGCGCAAGAAATCCACACAGGGCGATCCACAACTTGCCTCGCCAAAGAGTTTGCAGCAGATTGCCGAGGTCAATTTCATCGCCGTCGGTAGCTTCGTTATGGGGGTGCCCAGAAGCACTGGAGAACTGTTTCATGCTGTCTATTGGTAACCGATATCAACTCTGTTGGCGTCTCCTAACCCCAAACACTTTCCAATGCCACCTTCTATTAAGACCCGAGCGCGACCTCGCCTTGTGGGCGCATCTGAAGCCCAGATTTTGGGGAAGATGAGGCTTGCATGGGGGCGTTCTGGCTCGTTCTCGCCACATTTGTATGCAGCGTCTAGGATCCTGCTCTTATGGCTCTCCGGCTAATTCAAATATGTATTGATGTACAATCACAGGATGATTATATTTCCTACCTTTCCCATACAGTGCTACAGGCGTGAATCCGCTTGGACAGACTTGTCAGGCGGCGCGGCAAATGGCAATTAGCGCGTGCCGCGACAACAATGTTGGGAATTTAGCATGCGACGGGCCAACGCTTCCGGCAGTATGGCGTCAGGCTTTGGTGTGAGGACACCTGCAAGGTTGATTTCTACGTACGGACCGAGGAGTTAGGAGTTCAGCATGAAAGCCTATCTATGCAAGCCCCTTGTAGCTTCTCCTGCAGCCGCTAGAATGCGTCATAGTTTATTGTTTTTTCCCGGGGCACTTATTCTTTGTGCCAATGTTTGTAGTTCCTAGGTTCTCTTCTGATGTACGATTTACTGATATTCGGTGTTGCCTTTTTCATTAGTGTGGCATTGAGCACACTTTTTATTGCGCGGCCGAATCTTCTTATGTCGCCTGAGCACATGCTCCGCGATCTTTCTGCACCGCAGGCCCAACATACATGTCCAACCCCGCGTGTTGGGGGTATTGGGGTCATTTTGGGCCTTAGTGTTGGCTGTGTGTTCTATACCAATGACATAGGGCGCGACCTTCTTTTTGCCCTTGCGGCAGGTGCAGTTGTGTTCTTTGCCGGGCTACTCGAAGATATTTACCGGAATGTTAGTCCCCGTAATCGGCTTTTTGCAGCCTTTATTTCCGCAGCTCTTGCCATCGGCGTCACCGGGTCTCTTGTGCCTGACTTAGGTCTAACCGAGGGTGCGTTGTTGGAATGGGTTGTTCCTGCCATTGTGATCACCCTGCTTTGGTCTGCCGGCACGTGCCACGCATTAAATTTGGTGGACGGGTTAAACGGTCTTTCAGCGCTTTATTCTATGGCAGCCTCCATAGGCTTTATTGCGATTGCGGGTCACACTGGGGATACTGATATCCAGCTTGTAGCGGGGCTCCTGGCGGCTTCGATTTTCGGTTTTTTTATCTTGAACTGGCCCTTCGGGCGCATTTTCCTGGGTGACGCGGGGGCTTACGGTATCGGCCATATTATAGCGTGGCTTGGGATTGTTCTTGTTGCCCGGAACCCCTCTGTGGCGGGCATGGCGGTTTTGCTGTTACTCTTTTGGCCGGTTTGCGACACGCTTCTCTCGATCGTAAGGCGGCGTGCGAAACGGCGCGCAACGGGCCAACCGGATCGGCTGCATTTTCACCATATCGCCGTACGAACAGTCGCAATGTTAAAGGGTCGCCGGGGGCGGTTCGATAACCCCATTGCAAGTTTACTTCTTGCGCCTCTTTTCTCGACCCCGATCGCAGTTGGAGTACTGTTGTGGGATCAACCCATCCTGGCAACTATTGCGCTAGTAGGCTTTATCCTTCTGTTCGCGGTGACTTACATGGCGGCAGTAAGATTTTTCCCTGCTCGCCGCTTCCGTCGGGCCCGCTATTTCGGGGTTGGATCACTTGGCAAGAAACGGTCAAGACTTCAGGTGTCACCGTTGTCTGGTACCTATGTTCGGGAGAGCGAAGTTCTAAATGTGCAGATTTTTCGGGAGTCTGGCGCAGCCGATTGGACGCTGCAGGCTTTCTCCGTGAACAATGACAACGTAGCTTACGAGGGCACATTCCAGACGGATGTTGAAGCCCACAATCGGTTTCTCAAGAAAGCCTAACGAGTTGCATCTATGAGCTCGCGGCCGATGATATCGCTAGCCTAGCTTGCTGACCTGACTGCGGTGCAGCGATGTCCGGACATCGCGCCCCATTAGGTCTAGCAAAACGCCGACCCTCTCAGAATCTGGGAGCTGGTCAACTTGCGTGATAAAATCCGCAAAAGGGCCTGACAGGATCCGGATCTGTTCCCCGATTTCAAGATCATCAGCGGATTTTACAAGTTCATCGGGACGACAGCGGGCCTGAAGGCCGGCGATGAGGCTTTGCGGCAGCGGGCGGGGGCGGCGTGGATCCTGCAAGATAAGCCGCGCAATCCCGCGGGTGTTGTTAATAGCAGTCCAGCCAGGGGCGGCTGGATCGAACTGAACAAAAAGATAACCTGGAAATAGAGGTTGGCGCTTTTGTATGAGGCAACCTCGATGCTGTCGGGTACCCACACGCTCGGGGGAAAAACTTTCAAACCGTTGACGACGCAGATGGACGCGGGCTTGCGCAAGTCCATTCGGGCGCAGTTGCGCTACGAACCAGCCCATTTTAGGCGCATCCGACATTCTTGGTCCTTTATTCGCAAGTACCATGGGTGGGCAACATGAACAGAGCGCGGTCATCGATAACCGAATATCGACTGTCCTAACTTACGCGGAGCGTGAATGGAATGTTGTCTTGCGAGGCTCCCCCTGATTGGGCAAACTCTTGCTGCCTTAACATGGATAGGGGGAGACCCAGCCAGTCCCCCACCTACAGCTCATCTTCCAGCCCCGTCAGAGAGGCGCATAGCAGAATACCGTTAATTTACGGAGCTGGCGACGCTGGTCAACAAGGATGGGGTGATCTGAGTGATGACGCGGCTCCACCGGGTGACGGGCTGTTCTGCAACGAAGATAACATCGTTGGGCCGCAGCTCCATGCGGGTGGCTAGGATAAGTTCCGCTGCATTTTTGGCATTCAGATTAAAAGCGGTCACCGCTTCGCTGGTGTCCGGCGATCCTCGCAAGACATAAATTTGCGTTGGGTTGCCAGTTTGCGTATCGAATCCGCCATGGGAATAGAGCGCGTCGGCCAGCGATGCCGTTCGGCCGAAGGGCAAGGTGAACCGGCCCGGTTGGCTCACCTCACCAGTTAGGTAGGCATAGTCGCGGGCAATAGCATCATTGTCCAGTTGTGCCTCGAAGTTTGACCGGCTTTCTTCGAGCGCAGCTCGACGCAGGTTCACTTCCGCTTGAAGTTCCGCAAGGGCTTGTACGCGTGCCTGCTGACGGAACTGGCGTAGCGTGATCTGTTCTGCAAAATAAGCTTGCGCGCGATCTAGCTGATATTCGGTATCGACGAAAATACTGTCACCAGCGACAAGCCGTGTTTTTTGCAGGTCGGGAGACTCCAAATAGGTTTCCAGCGGAATCTGATAGAGATCGCCTTTGCGGTAGAGACGAATGGAGGCATATTCTAGATCAGGTGTTTGGATGCCGCCGGCTGTTGCGATCGCTTGGTCCAGCGTGAGGGGGGTGAGGGTGATCGGAATGACTGCCGCGGTTCCGACCGCACCGCCGATGGAGACTCGTTTTGAGTTGAATTCAGCAATTTCGAGGCTGAAGGAGGGGTCAATTTGAGCTTCCAGAAGGCGTTGAAACAGAGCTGCTTCAGCGTCCTCGAGAGTCAAACCAGCAACAGTGACACGTCCTACATCAGGGATCGCAATCGCGCCGTCATCTTGAACCGTATAGCCTTGGCGCCGGTTTTGTGCGGCCAATAGACCACTGAGTTCCTCTACAGTGCTGCCCCCACTTCGCGAGGCCAACAGAAGTACGTCGCCGACGCCGATGTCATATGTGGTGCTCGGGGGTGTCTTAGGAACCCGCAAAGCCAGATCGGCAGGGCGTGTTTGAATTTCTGAGACAGGTGCAGGGGTGGCGCCGGCGCCGCGCATCGCGCCCGCGCCGCCAGCGTTCTGGAAGAATGCAGCTGGGAGTTCTTTGGGGACATAGGCGGCACGGTTCGCCGCCGTTACTGTCTCCGATGTCAAACGCACAATGCGCACCTTGCCTTCTTCTTCAGAGACGGTGGGCGACACATAGGCCACACCACAGCCAGTCACGAAGGACAACAGTGAGATGGCGATCAAATGTTTAAACATGTACAAACCTCTAGCAAGCAATCGGCGAGCGACATATGCAATTAATGTTGGAGCGGTGACCCGCGTCTAGACGCTTTCCACCGGAGACTGCTGTGGCAGACCCTCAGAATTCGAGTTGCGCTAAGCATCTTCATAGAGGTGGCAGGACACAACCCGCTCGGCTCGGGATGGTCGCTTGTTTCTCCCTTTATGCCGTTTTTGCAACAGGTTTCTGGAGTACTTCATGCGGCGGTTAGCGTGATGCAAAAAGCAATAGGGATAATGGTCTTAGCTGATCCGGGATGGGCCGATGAGCTGCGTATCCTGACCTGAAGGCCTATCCCGAAGATCGCTTTCTTCTTGGCTCCTTGTGCCAGCTCGATCAAACCGTGCCCATCTAGGAATACGGCGCCCGATCCAAGAGAAACCGCTTGGATCGGCGATTATAAGCTCGTCGGAGGCTCATGCGAATTAGATGTGGCCTATCGGCCGCAGGGCAGCTAACTCGAACTTCAATGACCTCAAAGTCGGGCTCAAATACTCCTGGACAAAATCTTGCTACCCCGCATCCTATCACAGCTTGATCCTAGGCGCCGTTCGGCACCTGCAAATGTCACCTCTGCGCGGATCCGCCCAGAGGAGGCATTCTTTGCGATCGGTGATATCCATGGTTGCGCAACTCATCTCAATCAGTTGTTTGGCCTTTTGGATGAGGTGGCCCATGGCAATGAGATCTGCGTTTTTCTAGGCGACTATATCGATCGCGGCCCCCAGTCTCGGGAGGTGTTGCTTCAGCTCTATGAATTGAGCCAATCAAGGCCGGATCGGGTGATCTGTCTGATGGGCAATCACGAGCGCATGTTGCTCAACTTTATTGACGATCCTGCGGGGACTGGACTGGGGTGGCTGCGAAACGGTGGTGTAGCCACGCTCACGAGCTTCGGCATAGAGGTGCCCGAGGATGCCATTCACTCAGGCGCGTCGGTTGACTTGGCCCGGCAGCTCGAAGATGCGCTGCCAAAGGGTCTGCAAGAGTGGCTACGCGTTCTGCCCAAACATTGGTCGACGGGCAACATGCATTGCGTGCATGCGGCAATGTCGCCCAACCGCCCGCCCGAAGACCAACGGGGAGCGGTTTTGCTTTGGGGCCATCCCGACTTTTTCTCGAAGCCCCGTACGGATGGTAATATAGTTGTACACGGCCATACGGTCGTTAGGCGGGCGAATCTATCTGGCGGCCGGATCGCCTTGGACACCGGTGCATATCTTACGGGTCGATTGACGGCCGCGCATCTCATGCCCGGGGAATGCCGTTTTCTAGAGGCGCGTTCCTAAGCGGTACCTCGGCCAGCCTTCAAATTCATCCTTTCAATTTCTGTCTTGCATCTTTATGCGTTCATTTATGAACGCTACGTCTGTTCTACCCTAGAGCTGCCTCCTGCATGCTCTGGTGCGGTAGCCGTGGCGCAATGAGACTATGGCCAAACCTAGTAATGACGATATTCGTTTCCGCGTGATGCGGGCGCTCGAAGCAAACCCCCAGCTCTCACAGCGGGATTTGGCCAAGGCGCTTGGAATTAGTCTGGGGGTGGTCAATTACTGCCTGAGAGGATTGGTCGAAAAGGGCCAAGTGAAGGTCAGCAACTTTCGCGCCTCTGGCAATAAGCTGCGCTACGCCTATGTGCTCACGCCCCGCGGGGTGTTGGAGCGCGCGCGGCTGACCAAAAATTTTCTCCAAAGGCGGATGGCTGAGCATGAGGCTTTGCGGGAGGAGATCGCGGCGTTGCAGGAAGAACTAGGCGCGGAGAACGCGGGGCAGGGGGCGCGGCGTGAGTAGCATAGCACAAACGTCCGATAGTTTGCGTTATCGGTCGTTACAAGAAGCAAAAACGCCTTCCTGTCGACGCTTTAGAGGCGCTCACAAAGAACCAATTGAACCTAAAAGAAGTATAGGTAATTAGAATGCTTGAAAATTCGACAATTCTCATCACCGGTGGCACCGGCTCATTTGGGCACGCTTTCGTGCCGATGACTCTGGCGCGGTACAACCCAAAAAAAATCATAATCCTTTCACGGGATGAGATGAAACAGTGGGAAATGGCCAAGCTCTACGGCGATGATCCGCGAGTTCGCTTCTTCATCGGAGATGTGCGCGATCGCGAAAGGCTATATCGGGCCTTTGACGGGGTCGACTATGTCATCCACGCCGCGGCAACCAAGATCGTACCCACAGCAGAATACAACCCCTTTGAGTGCATCAAGACTAATATTAATGGCGCAATGAACGTTATAGACGCGGCAATTGACAAAGGTGTGAAGGGGGTCGTGGCTTTGTCCACGGACAAGGCTTCGAGCCCGATCAATTTGTATGGTGCTACTAAGCTCGCCTCTGACAAACTCTTTGTATCCGCTAACGCGTATTCCGGCGAACATGGGACGAGCTTCTCAGTCGTACGCTACGGCAATGTGATGGGGTCACGCGGGTCGGTCATTCCGTTCTTCATGTCGATCCGTGATCAAGGCGAACTTCCCATTACCGATACACGTATGACCCGCTTCATGATTTCGCTTGAACAGGGGGTAGAGTTGGTTTGGCATGCTGTCGACGACATGGTGGGTGGGGAGATTTATGTGAAAAAGATCCCCTCAATGAAAGTTACAGATCTGGCGCGGGTCGTGGCCCCTGAAGCTAAACAGAAGATCATTGGCATCCGTCCGGGGGAAAAGATCCACGAACAGATGATCGGAGAAGAAGACGCCTATTTCACCTATGAATACGCCGAGCACTTCAAAATCTTGCCGCAGATCAACGAATGGTCTACCAGTCCCGAGCGTATCAAAGACGGGAAGCGCGTGCCCGAAGGTTTTGTCTATTCCAGCGGCAATAACAGCGAATGGATGTGCGACGCGGAACTAAAGAGATGGATTGACGACAACGAAGGAAAGATCGGTAAGATTTGATGATCCCCTATGGGCGCCAAGATATCCGGCAGCAAGACCTCGATGCTGTAATCGAAGTCTTACAATCCGATTTCATCACTCAAGGTCCCGTGGTGCCGAAGTTCGAAGCAGCCCTCGCCGAAAAATCCGGCGCGGCCCACGCGATAGCGATGAACTCCGCAACATCAGCGTTGCACGTCGCCGTCGCAGCGTTGGGGCTAGGTCAAGGCGATCTCATGTGGACCACGCCAATAACTTTTGTGGCCTCTGCTAATTGCGGGCGCTACGTGGGCGCCGATGTCGATTTTGTCGACATCGACCCTGATACATTCAATATGTGTCCGAAGGCGTTGGCCACCAAGCTTGAACAAGCAAAGGCTGCGGGCCGGCTCCCAAAGGTGATCGTGCCCGTGCACATGTGCGGCCAATCCACCGCTACTCGTGAGATCGCGGAATTGGTGCGACCCTACAATATACGCATCGTCGAGGACGCCAGCCACGCGGTGGGTGGCAGCTACATGGGCCAGCCGGTCGGAAGTTGCCAATTTTCTGACATCACCGTGTTCAGTTTCCACCCGGTCAAGATCATTACCACCGCCGAAGGTGGTATGGCCTTGACGAACGACCCTGAATTGGCGGCACGCATGGAAATGCTACGCAGCCATGGCATTACGCGGGACGTAGCCCTGATGACGCATGAACCTGACGGGCCATGGTACTATCAGCAGGTAGAGCTTGGTTGGAACTATCGCATGACCGAAATGCAGGCGGCGCTAGGGCTTAGCCAGCAGGAACGGCTCTCGGAATATATCGACGTTCGCAATTTGTTGGCCGATCGCTACGACAGGCTCCTCGCCAATTTCCCGCTCGATCTTCCGGGCCGGCTGACGGGCGCGCGCTCGGCGTTCCATCTTTACGTAATAAGGCTACGTGACGCTGCACAGCGGAATAGCGCCTTTGAAAGCCTGCGCGCCGACGGCATCGATGTGAATCTGCACTACATTCCTGTGCATCTGCAGCCGTACTACCGCGATCTTGGGTTTAGTGAAGGGGATTTCCCTGCGGCTGAGGACTATTATAGCCGTGTGATTAGCCTCCCACTCTATGCGACTCTAAGCGAAGCAGATCAAGACGCGGTGGTGGCGGGGCTGGAGAACGCCTTGTTATGAAACTGATGCTCGGCACTGCCCAGTTCGGCTTGCCTTACGGCACCTTTAATTCTTCAGGACAAGTGCCATCGAGCATGGCTTCTACAATGCTTGACCAAGCGGCGGTCGCTGGGGTGAAGGTGCTGGACACCGCCCGCGCTTACGGCGAAGCAGAGTCCGTCCTTGCCCACGCCGGTGCCGCGGCGCGGTTCAACATCGTAAGTAAATGCCCGGATCTGGCGCAATCGTCAGACCCAGCAGCGGCGCTCCAAGCCGCTTTTGAAACAAGCTGTGCGACCCTCGGGGTTTCGCGGCTGTATGGCTATTTGCTGCACAACGCCGAGGATCTTGGACGTTCCGGCGTTTGGGAAACGCTCTGTGCACTGCGCGACGCGGGCCGTGTTGAGCGTATTGGCGTGTCCGGCTATGACGCCGAGGATGTGCGCGTTCTGTGTAACCGTTTTCCGCTCACATTGGTGCAACTGCCCGCCAATGTTCTGGATCCTTGGTACGAGAGGATGGAACTTCCCACTACGTTGGAGGTGCATGTCCGATCGGCCTTTCTGCAAGGTTTTTTGTTAAGCAACCCATCCAAACTACCATTACATTTGGCCCCGTGGCGCGCCACCCTTGAGCAGTTCCGCGCCGAGGCCGCAGAACAGGGGCTCACTCCCGTCCAGGCGGCGCTGGCGCCCCTGCTGACCAGCCCGGCCATTGACCGTGTAGCGGTAGGCGCGGACAGCCCGGAACAGCTGGACGACATTTTGCAGGCAGCGCAGGCACTTTCGGATGAAGCTTCCGCCACCTTTGGCCCCTTCGGCGGAGTGACTAAGAGCCTGACAGATCCAAGACAGTGGTAGCAAGAGGACACGAGATGCCAAAAATTGCATTTGACAGCGAAACCTACGATGACAAGGGGCAAATCTACCTGCGCCAGCTAACACGGGATGATGTGACCGACACATACCTGTCATGGTTCCGGGACGCAAAAGTGACGGAATACCTCGAGGCACGCGATCTGTCCCGCGCGGAAGTAATTGACTACATCATTGGCGGCCGCGAAAGCGGGTTGCATGTGATGTTCGGCATTATCGCTAAGAATAGTGACCGCCACATAGGCAACGTGAAGATTGGCCCGATCAACTGGAGGCATGGAACTAGCGGGTTAGTCACTTTCATTGGAGAGCGGGATTACTGGGCTCGTGGCATCGCTCGCGAAGCTGTTCGGATCGGTATCCGTCTAGCTTTCGAAGTTTATGGGCTGCGCAAACTGTCAGATGGAGTCATAGAAGGTAACGAGGGTTCGGTCAGGGCTTATTGCGCGGCAGGCTTCGAACTCGAGGGCCGATTAAAGGGTCATTACCTTCTGGATGGAGAGGAGCGGGATCGCATCATAATCTCCTGCTTCAACCCGGAGTTCTTTTCGGAATAAGGCTGAGAGTATGCGGTTAGTATTCGTAGAGAACCGGGGCAAGACGGCTTTTTGGAGCGCGGTTGCCCAACATCTTGCAGCAGATGGGCACAATGTCGGCTGGATTGTGCAAAATCCGGCTTATAAGCCCAATAGCGCACGCGGCGAAGTCTTTGACCTTGGTTTTCCGAGGGCACCGGACCTGGTCGATGCGCCGATCCCTGAAGCAGTGTCCACCGACCGGGGTCGACAATATTTCGGTGCCGGCTCCCGGCACTATACTTTCTACCGCAGGCAGATCACCGATGCGCTGGACAGCCTCCGTCCCGATGCGGTGATTGGCGAGCCCACGCTGATGCATGAGCTACTGACTATAGCGGAGTGCCGAAACCGGAGCATCCCCTACTTGCATCCAACAATGACACGCTATCCTGGCGGCCGGTTCAATATCCTTGATGGCGACACGCAAATCCCTGTCGCAGGCAGTGATGACACATGGCCAGCCGCGCGGCTGTCAGAATTGGCGAGCGCAATCTTCGAGGCGCGTAGCCTGCCTAGCTACATGGCGAAACCCTCGGCCATGGCCGCGAGGGTGCGTCAGCTTCGTCGGGTCGAGGCGCGGGCGCGCACTACGCTTGGTTGGCTGCGTGGGGACCGGTTTAACACGCCATCACCTGCACGGAAGATTACACTGCAACGCGCGCTGAAGAAAAACCTTGCAGCCTGGACCGTACTGGCGCGTATCCCTGATGGCGCGGGGCCGATAATCCTGTATCCACTGCAGATGCAGCCGGAAGCCAACATCGACGTGTGGGGCCGTCCCTACAGCAATCAAGTGGCGCTGGTGCGCCAGTTGTTGGCCGCGCTCCCCAAGAATGGCCGCATCGTAGTCAAGGCTAACCCGAAATCGAAATACGAAGTTTCGTCCGAGATATTGGACTTGGCTCGGGAGACGGACCGCGTAATTCTATTGCCGCTGGACTGCTCCATGAGCGACGCACAGACTGTCAGTACGGGCGTGGTGACCGTGTCTGGGACTGTTGGCTTCGAAGCCGTGTTCGGACGCGGACGTTGCCTGTCGCTGCGGCACCCGGTACTGGAACACCACCTGCCCGAGTTCCACGCAGAATCTCCCGAAGACGCAGTGGCCCGGCTGCTAACCGACCCTACAGCCGGACGCGGCAGCCCCGCACAGGGTGTAGATCTGTTGGCGCAGCTGGTGTCAGACAGCTTCGAAGGCACAATTAACGAACCCACTTATGATCCGAATTGCATGTCGCCCAACAACCTTGCCCACGTGACCGCAGCCTTTGAACGGGTGCTGGACACCTTGCCTCTGAAAGCCGCCGCATGAAGACCGTCGCCATCGTTCAAGCCCGAATGGGTTCCAGCCGCCTGCCTGGCAAGGTGATGAAGACCGTGGCCGGTCAGCGAGTCATCGACCTGTTAATTCACCGCCTGCGGCAAGCGGAACAGGTGGACGAGATCGTGCTTGCGACCACCACGTTGCCGGTGGACGACCTGCTGGCTGCTCATGTCAAAGCTCAGGGCCTGCGCGTAGTGCGTGGTAGCGAGGACGACGTTCTGTCACGCTACGTGCAAGCCGCCGAGGAAAGCGGGGCCACCACTGTGATCCGTATCACCGGGGATTGCCCTTTAGTCATGCCTGCGCTGGTAGATGCGGCGGTCAGCGTCTTTCACGCTCGTGAAGCCGGCATCGATTACCTATCGAACATCGATCCGCCGACCTATCCGGACGGGCTTGACATCGAGGTATTCAGCGCCGCTAGCCTCATGCGGGCACTGCACGAGGCGCGCGATAGCTTTGACCGGGAACATGTCACACCGTTCCTCCGGCGCGCGGACGACATCCGCCGCGACACCATCCGTGCTACGCGTGATCTGTCGGCGCTGCGGCTGACGGTGGACGAGCCCGACGATTTGGTGGTCCTCGAGGGCGTGTTGAACGCGCTCGCCCCGGATCGGGATTTCGACTTTGAGAAACTGATAGCCCTGTATGACGGAAGGCCGGATTTATTTGAAGTGAACAGCGCTATTCTACGTAATGAGGGAGCTAGCATGGGCAGGGGGCAAAAACTGTGGAAACGCGCCAAACGGGTGATTCCGGGCGGCAACATGTTGCTGTCAAAGCGCGCTGAGATGCATTTGCCAGAGCATTGGCCAGCCTATTTCGACCGAACCGAGGGTTGTAGGGTCTGGGATATGGATGGCCGGGAACTGATCGATGTCGGTTTTATGGCGATTGGTACTAACACCCTAGGTTACAGCCACCCGGAGATCGACGAGGTCGTGCGGGAGGTAGTCGCTAAGGGTAATATGTCTACACTTAACGCTCCCGAGGAAGTGCTGCTAGCGGAGCGCTTGGTGGAAATCAACGCACCTTGGGCCGAGATGGTGCGCTTTGCCCGGTCCGGCGGCGAAGCCAATGCCATTGCGGTCCGCATCGCTCGGGCAGCTTCGGGACGCGACGGAGTGGCGATCTGCGGTTACCACGGCTGGCATGATTGGTATCTGTCGGCTAACTTGGCTGATGATGCTAACTTGGACGGCCACCTTCTGCCTGGCCTCAGTCCGCGCGGCGTGCCTCGCAGTCTAGCGGCTAGCACCTTCCCGTTTATGTACAACGATTTCGTTGCGCTCGAAAAGCTTGTCGCCACCGGAAAGATTGGCGTGATCAAGATGGAAGTCGTTCGCAATGTCGAGCCGACAGATAATTTCCTGCACAAGGTGCGCGCATTGGCGGACGCTAACAATATCGTGCTGGTGTTTGACGAATGCACTTCGGGCTTTCGAGAGACCTACGGCGGACTTCACCAAAAATACGGCGTGGAACCGGACATGGCGGTCTACGGTAAAACACTTGGCAACGGCTATGCCGTCACTGCCGTGGTGGGGCGGCGGTCGATTATGGAGGCTGCGCAATCAACCTTTATCTCCTCGACCTTCTGGACGGAGCGTATCGGCTCGGCCGCCGCGTTGAAGACACTAGAGGTCATGGAACGCGAGCAAAGCTGGGAGCGTATCACCGCAACCGGCGAAGACTATCGCACCCGCCTGCGCGAAGTGGCAGGAGCACATGGGGTGGACGTCGCTATCGGCGGTTTGCCGTCATTGACCACTTGGTCGGTGTCCGATCAGAACTCCGCAGGTTACAAAACGCTCATAACGCAAGAAATGCTAAAGCGAGGGTTTCTGGCTCCTCCGGCTTTCTATGCTTCGCTAGCACATACGCCCGAGGTGCTGGACCTTACCTTTTCTGCGCTGGACGAGGTGTTAGCACTTGTCGCGGATTGTCAGGCGGGGACGCGATCGCTTGATGCGCTGCTGGAGGGGCCAATCTGTCATACTGGCTTTAACAGGTTGAACTAAGAAACTGATATTGGTCAAGAGCCCGGAGTAGGGGAAAAATGAACGCTAAACGTATCGTGTTTCGCGTCGATGCCGGACTTGATATCGGCACTGGCCACGTCATGCGGTGCCTGACTCTTGCCGATGCCCTGCGTCAGCAGAAAGCGAAGGTTGATGCTTCGAGGAATGCCTCCGATGAGGTCAGGACAATTTTTGTCACGCGTGCACACCGTGGCCACATCATCCCAGAGATCATCGGTTGCGGGCACCGGGTAGTGACTCTACCCGGCAACACAGACCAACCCTATGGTCGCCATCCCGCCCCCCCGGACCATGCTTCGTGGCTAGAAGCGGACTGGCGCTCCGACGCGGCGGACACCCGCCAAATTCTGGAGTACACGAACGCCGACTGGCTTGTAACGGATCACTATGCGCTGGATCGCTGTTGGCAGGAGGCAGCCTTGCCGCACGGCGTGCGTCTGCTGGTTCTTGATGATCTGGCAGATCGGCCGCATGTCGCCGACGTGTTGTTAGACCAGAACGCTGGACGACGGGCTGAGGACTACGATGGGCTTGTTCCGGCTTTCTGTGACACGCTTATCGGTCCGATGCGCGCGCTGTTGCGCCCGGAGTTCGCGTGGCATCGTGCACGCGCGCTGGCTCGGCGTGAGGTAATGGAACGCCCGAAACGGCTGCTGATTACGCTGGGCGGTATCGACCGTTACAACGCAACCGGCAAGGTGTTGGAGGCGCTGGCGCAAGCACCCGCAGCGGTTTGGCTGGAGGTCAGCGTCGTTATCGGCGGAAATGCCCCCGCGCTGGCAGAAGTGCAAGCACAAGCAGCAGCTATGCCGATGTCTGTGGAGGTAGCTGTAAACGTCTCCGATATGGCAGAACGAATGACTCAGGCGGACCTGTGCATTGGCGCGGCAGGGTCTACTGCCTGGGAACGCTGTGCGTTGGGGTTGCCCACGCTTCAGATTGCGCTAGCCGATAACCAAATGGAAGCGGCCGAATTTATGGCCTGTAATGGTCTCGCGCTAGCGCTACCATTTCCCGATGCGCCGGAGTTCGCGTTCGCACTGCGCGCGGGGTTGGAGCATCTGACCCAGCCTGATACCTATCGCGTCATGGCGCGGCGCGCCGCCGATCTGACCGACGGGGCTGGGGCCCGCCGTTTGGCTGCTAGACTTGGGGAGACTACCCTTGATTAAACTGTCCGTACTAACTTCGGCTAACCTCGGACATTTGCGCCCGATGACTGAAAGTGACTTGGAACAGGTTTTGTATTGGCGAAACCATCCCTCGATCCGTAGCCATATGTACACACAGAACGAGATCTCGCTAGACGAACACCGCGTCTGGTGGGATTGGGCGAAAGGCGCCCGCAGATCCCGTTATCTTATTTACGAGCTTGATGGCCAATCCATGGGTTATGTCGCCTTCTCTGAAATTGTCCCCGAGGCAGGTACGGCCAACTGGGGTTTCTACACCGCCCCTGACGTCGCGAAAGGCACCGGATCGCTGATGGCCCTAGCTGCGATGGATATGGCATTTGGCCCTTTGGGTCTGCGCAAACTGAGCGCGGAGGCTATCGGCCGCAATGCCGCATCAATCGGCCTGCATGAGAGCTTTGGCTTTCAGCGGGAAGGGCTGTTTCGTGCTCATGTGGTGATCGGCGGTGCACTGGTCGACGTAGTCCGCCTGGCGCTGTTTGCCGACGCCTGGGCAAGGCTGCGTCCCGCAAAACTCCAGACCCTCATTGAAAGGCTGTCACAATGACCGACACCCGCCCATCCATCGAGATCGCTGGCCACAAGATCGGCGCGGACCACCCGCCCTACGTGATCTGCGAGCTGTCAGCCAACCACAACGGTTCGCTCGACAAGGCCCTGAAGATGGTCGACGCCGCAGCCGGCACTGGCTGCGATGCGATCAAGCTGCAAACCTACACCGCGGACACCATCACCCTTAAGAGCGACGACGACGCCTTTCGGATCAAGGGGGGGCTTTGGGACGGGCGCACGCTCTACGACCTTTACGAGGAAGCGCACACCCCATGGGATTGGCACAAGGCGCTGTTCGAACGCGCCGCTAGGCACGGGATCACCATGTTCTCCTCTCCCTTCGACCCGACAGCGGTGGACCTACTGATGGACCTGAACTCCCCCGCATTCAAGATCGCCTCCTTCGAAGTGATCGATTTGCCGTTGATTCGTTACGTGGCCTCGACTGGCAAACCGTTGATCATTTCAACCGGTATGGCCGACGACGAGGAAATCGAGGAGGCCGCGCAGGCCGCGCGTGACGGCGGCTGTACGCAGTTCACACTGTTACATTGCGTGTCGGGTTATCCGGCTCCCGCCGGGGATTACAACCTTGCGACCATCCCCGACATGGCAAGACGGTGGGGCGTGCCGGTTGGCTTGTCGGACCACACGCTGGATAATACCACGGCAATTGCCAGCGTTGCCCTGGGGGCTTCCGTCATCGAAAAACACTTCACTCTCGATCGTTTCGCTGGCGGCCCGGACGATAGCTTCTCGCTGGAGCCTAAAGAATTCACTGAGCTGTGCACTGGCGCGCGCACCGCCTGGGAGGCGATCGGCCGCGTTGATTATGGACGCAAATCCAGCGAATTAGGAAATGTTACGTTCCGCCGGTCGCTATATTTTGTCAAAGACCTTGCGAAGGGCGAAGTGGTTACCGAGGGTGCGGTGCGCTCGGTTCGGCCTGGATACGGGTTGGCACCGAAACACGCTGATGCAATAGTTGGCATGCGTGTCACCCGTGCGGTAAAAGCTAATACGCCGACAGCCTGGGAAGCATTGGAAGAGTTCACCTAACCGATGCTTTATAGGCCAGAAAACGTTATGGGCTTGGGTATAGGCATCTACGTGCTGATCTACCTAGTCAGCCCAGTAGAAGTGCTAGTGCCTATGGAGGTCGATAGCTTCGTATTCATGGCCATTACGATAATCGCCCTAATATTAGGTAGCCGCTCGGCAGATCACCTGCGCCTTCAAGCCCGTCCTCGGCTGACAGACCCGGTGCGACTGATGCAACTAGAGAACCGGCTGTTTTGGAGTATGCTCTCGCTCGGCCTCCTCGGCAACCTTTTGCGCCTAGCGGACAAGTATATAATGCGCGGTGTCGGCGACGTTACCGGTCTCGATGCCCGCGAAATGCTACTAGAGACCAGCGGGACGATGCTTTCGCTGATCGGCGGTGTGCTTTACCCTTTCGGCTACCTGCCGATCTTCATCCTGCTGGGTGCGAAAGTGCTTCCGCGCACGCGCTGGCGAATGGGCCTAGCGAGCTTCATCTTCTTGATACCCGCAGTCGAGGCAATTGTATTATTCTCGCGCAGTTTTATGCTGGTCAGCCTCGCCATGGGCTATTTCGGAGCCGCCTTGACGCTTTTTGACGGTAAGGCGCTTCCACGCAAACTTTTCCTGCCCCTACTGGTGGCCGTAACAGTCATTCTGTCGCTCTCGATGGTGGTGTTCAGTTGGCGGCTCGACCAGATGTCATTCGATATCTCGGATTCGATTTTCATGTCGGGCTATGCTCACACTTTAGCACCGAATGACAAAGTGCAGGCGATTATTTTCGGCGACAGCACATTTAGCGGTTTAGTTACTACGATCCTGCCCATCTTGCAGTACTACGTCCATGCGGTCTTCGAGTTTCAAATCCTTTGGAGTGTGCAGGACACGCAGACTTTTGCAAATGGGGCGTTACTTTTCGCTCCTTACGTTAAGCTGCTGGCAGTCTTTGGCATCGGAACTCAGGCGGATCTCTTCGAACTCTTCCCGCGGGTTGGTGTCTTCACCACTTTCTGGGGCCCGCTGTGGGTTGATTTCGGGTGGATGTCGACCGTTGTAATGTTCTTCTTTGGATTCATGGCCCGGATGACCGCGCGGGCATCCCGTGCCCGCGATGTTGGCGCCATACCGCTCTATACTTACTTCTGCGTGATCCTCTTTTTCATGCCAGTGGTAAACTTCGCTATTTCTGCCCAAGGTATGTATGTCCTAAATGCTTTCGCCCTTTTTTGGTTTTTGTCCCGACGGGTCGCTAACAGGGCGCCTGCATGATCCGCCGCGGCCTCAGGACCCTGCGGTTTCTAGTGGGTTTTGGTGTCGCGCGGGGCGTACTGTTTGTCGCTCCGATTGTGATGGCTAACCTTCTGCCAATTGAGCGCTATGGACAGTTTGAACTCGCCCAGGCTTATGCATCGATCGGAACCCTTGTAGTTGGTTGCGGGCTGATTGGGACCGTGCCTTTGATCCGCCTACGCGAGGAGATCAAAGCACGCTGGGACACGCTACAGCTTCTGGTCCTCATTCTCGCCGGGATCTGCATCGGGCTGGCGTTGCTATTAGCGATTGGTGCTAAAGGGCTTTATACAATGCATGTGCTGGTTCCTCTTGGGACTGGAGTGCTTTTGATGCAGGGTCTTTGGGCGAACACTCTGAAAAGCCACGGTCGGTCTACCAGTGCAGTGTTTGTCGACGCTGGATTTTGGATTGCATCAGTAGCTGGGGCTGGAGTGCTGGTCAGCGCAGGCGGCGGGTTTTCTGCGGGCACTATTACCTTAGCATTGATGTTATATGCCGCAGTGTTGCTAGCTGTTACTCTGTCCCGGTTTAAGCAAAGTTATGAGGGGGCTTTTTTTCTCGCTGACCTGCTTCACAACATTGCCCTCGGCCTGCCGCTGATGTTTACCGGTGTCCTGACTGTTCTTATCACCTCTTCGGGAAGGTTGATTTTGGGTCCCACCTCCGGGGTGGAAGCGGTGGGCATCTATGCCATCATCTATCGCGCCACTACCTTGCCGCTGGTCGGTCACCAAATGCTAATCATCGGTTTTTTCCGCCAAATCTTTTCCTGGTCAGACGAAGTTTTGCGCGATCGCGCCGTGGTGATAGTGTTCGGGGTGAGCGCGACGGTAATGGCCTTTTGGGGGCTTGAACCATGGATAGGTTGGATGCTCGGTCAGCGCTTCGTGAAGGTCATCGCCGCCTATCGCACCGAAGGGCTGTTCCTCCTGATTCAGACCATACTGTGGTCGGCGATAGCGCTTAATGACCTAATAAATTCGAGACTGCAGATCGCGGGGCGTGTGACAGTGTTTACCGGGCCTTATCTGCTGATTGGGCTGTTAGTTTTAGCTTCCTGGACCTCGAGCCGGGCACAGGCGGTTGGGATCGGCGACACCTTACAGGGCTTCGTCCTTGGACATTTCTGCCTTATGGCGGGTTTTTACGCGATGCAATGCACAGCTTCGTGGCTATTGGGACACCGTTTGATTCGCTTATGGCTGACAGTTCTAGCCTGCACTGCAGGTACAGGCTTGCTAATATTTTTGGGAGAACATTTTTCATGAAGATTGTTCATATCGCTAAATTTTATCCGCCTGAATACGGTGGAATAGAAAGCGTTACCGAAGCCTTGGCTGAAGATCACGCTGCCGCTGGCCATGATGTTGAAGTGGTTTGTTTTACCCGCGATGCATCTCGCGAGGACCGAGAAGGACGCCTCACGCTTAGACGGGTGAAGGTACAGACTGAAAAGGCCTCGCAACCTTTGGCCGCAAGTTATTTAAGGACTTGTGCCCGTGCTGCGCGAAAGGCCGACGTAGTGCACGTCCATACACCCAACATGCTGGCTGCGCTAGCCGTCCTGCTCCTCCCGCCCTCCGCCCGCGTCGTGATCCACTGGCACGCCGATATCGAAAACAAAGGGGTCATAGGCCAAATGGTCCGCCCAATTGAGCGCGCCATGCTTCGCCGCGCCGACGTGGTTGTGGCTACTACCGAAGCCTACGCTGAGGCTTCTGAGGTGCTTGCTCCTTTCTCTGATCGCGTTACGATAATCCCTATTGGTATCGCCGATGTAGATACTAAGCCAAAGTTCGAAGCGGTCTCGCCACCCTATGTGATCTTCATCGGACGGTTGGTGCCCTATAAAGGATTGGGAGTGCTATTGGATGCCATAGCATTGGTGCAACACAACGCGGAGTTCCGCATCATTGGAATAGGCCCCCAGGAGTCTTGGTTAAGGGTGAAAGCTCGCCGGCTCGGGATAGAAGATCGGGTAATTTTTATGGGACGTGTGGAAGAGCACCGACTACAACACTTGCTGGCGGACGCTGCGGTATTCTGCCTACCATCAGTAAACCGGCTGGAAGCTTTCGGCGTCGTGCTTTTGGAGGCGATGCGTGCGGGCCGCGCTTTGGTTGCCACTAATATTCCCGGTAGTGGTGTGCCTTGGGTCAATTCAACGGGAATAAATGTACCGGTGGGCAATCCGCAAGCACTTGCGGAAGCGTTGGATAAGCTGCTGGCAAATCCAGGAGAAGCGGCGCGGCTGGGAAAACTCGCGCGAGCCCGTTTTGAACGAGAATTTTCTCGTGGTGTTATGAGTGCTCGCTTTCTCGAACTTTACGAGCAGCTGGTAGAGGTTAAACCAATACAAGTATAAGCTGGCGTTCGGATTAGCAGCACTATTTTTAATATCCACGCCTTAGTCCCCCCGTTCTTCGTTGGAGTCGCTTAAGCTTAAAATTCTGACCTGACCCTCGCCAGCGCGTGCCAGAGATTGGGGCAATCGATGGACTAGTGTCCATGAATGGGGTATCCATACTCGGAAGTCGCTGCTTGCAGCGATGTTCAGGCAGCGACCGAAAAGCTTAAGATCATTAGCACGGTTGAGGGATCACACCTGCCCACAAGAATGCTGGGTATCCTGCGCACGATATTTTACCGATGGTATGACCGCTATGTCGCAGGCGGCCTTTATGCATTGGCGGATCGCGCGCCTCAGCCAAAGTCGGTCCGGAACCGTATTCCGCAGGGGAACGGCAGGATGATTTGATCGAGTTTGTGCTGGAACATGAAGCGCTGAGCACCCGTGAGTTGGCGGTCAAATATACCGACGAGAAGTAGTATTTTGTCTCTGAACCGCCAGCCATCAACCAGATGTGGCAGACCGACTTCAAGATCATTGGCTGGGACTAGACCATAAGAGCCGCGTTCTTCTAGAGAATTACTATTTGCCCGGCGACCTTGAACGCCAGATCGGGGCCTTTGTCGAATATCACAATAACCAGCGTTTTGGAAATATCGATATCTCACGTTATCGAGCAATTTCAAAACCGCATTGCGACTGCTTTTCAGTCAGTTCCATATTAAAATCACTCTCACACATTGTGTTCCGCATGAGCGAGGTAGGGTCGTGTCGCGAAGGTGGTGGAAATTTGAAGGTGGCGTAATCTCCGGGTGAACTTGAACCCACCCAACCGGCGGCAGCAACCGCCAGGGAGATCACGCCATGAAGAACAATACCGATATTGCCGCGCTTTCGCTACTGGCCAATGAAGCGGGCTACGATCCGATCGAGGATCGGCTACGAGAGAGTATACGTGCCACGATCGAAGCGGTCTTCGAAGAGGAGCTGGACGCGTTTCTGGGGCGCTGCCGTTATGGTCGGGGCACCAATAAGCCTACGGGCTACCGACACGGTCATCGCGAGCGTCAGTTGATCGGCACCTTTGGCACGCAAACGGTGAGCGTGCCACGCGCCCGCGCCATCGATGAGACCGGTAAGATCACCGAATGGCGCTCGAAGGCGCTGCCGCGCTATCAGCGGCTGACGAAGAAGGCTGAGGCCCTGATTGCTTCGGTCTATCTGGCCGGGACCAACACGCGGCGCGTGAAACGGGCGCTGTATGGGCTGTTTGAAGGGGCGGTGAGCAAGGATGTGGTCAGCCGGGCCTGGCGCAAGGTGAAGGTCGACTGGGACGCTTGGGACACGCGCAACCTGGCCGATGAAGACATCGTGCGGCTGATCTTAGACGGCACGGTGATCAAGACACGCATCGACAAGAAAGCCACGAACATTTCGGTGCTGGCGGTTATAGGCGTGCGCCGGGACGGACAGAAAGTGCTGCTTTCCATCAAGAATATGGGCGGCGAGAGCAAAGCGGCCTGGGGTCAGTTTCTCGGCGATCTCGATGCGAGAGGCCTGAAGCGGCCGGAATTTGTCATTGTCGATGGCGCCCCCGGGTTGGAGGCGGCACTCGTCACGCTCTGGGGCGAGGAGCTGCCGATCCAGCGCTGCACGGTTCACAAGCATCGCAATCTTCTCGGCCATGCCCCGAAACGCATGCAGGACGAACTCACCGAGGATTACCGCGACATGATCTATGCCGATACCGCAGCCGAAGTCGAAAGCCGCCGCAAGGCCTTCCTACGCAAATGGCGGTTGAAATGCCGCGCGGTTGCGGACAGCCTCGAAGAGGCCGGGGACCGTCTGTTTGCCTTTACCCGGCTGGACCCATCACAGTGGAAGTCGGCGCGGACGACAAACGCCATCGAGCGCCTGAACGAGGAGTTCCGCCGCCGCATCAAGACCCAGACCGTCCTGCCCTGCGCTGAAACCGTGCCGATGCTCCTCTGGGCGCTGATGGCATCGGGCCAGATCCAGATGCGCAAAGTGGATGGTTGGGAAACCTTGGCTCAGCTCATCGCCCCGATCAGCCTTGACCTCGCGGCCTGATCAGGCCCAAATCCACATGCTCGGAGAACGCCGCTGGAGAATTTCCACCAAATTCGAGACACAACCCGAGGTAGCGCGAGACGACGTTAGTCGAAGACCAGCCGCCCGCCCGCATGATGGCTGCGGTGTCAAAGCCTCGTCGCAAAAGATCCTGTGCTGCCCCAACGCGCATTGAGTGGTCGGAGAATTCTCGGGCCTCCACTGGGTCGACATCGGCCAGCTTGGCACCTTCTTTGACGAGCCGCTTTACGGTGTCAGGCGAAAGCACGCGATTAATCGGCTGGCAATGATAGATCGGACAAAATAGGGGCGCCTCGAACAAGGTCTTTACCCGTGATCTTTTTGGCTCTGATTGATCCAACTGAGCGATCTTGTGGAAGTGGGTCACTCAAAACTATCGAAAGCGGCTGCCTCACGGCACATTTCAATCATCAGTTATAAACCTGGTAATTCGGTCAACGCTTAGTTTGTCGAGCTAGAAGCTATAGCCAGACGTTACACTCCGCGTTCTCTAAATACCGAGTGAGGACGTTAATTGACTTCCAACCTCCTGCACGCATGATCGCAGCGGTATCGTGACCTGCTTTTAACAAATCTTGCGCTGCGCCAACGCGCATCGAATGCCCGCTAAAATCGTTCGCTTCGCATGGATCCAGGCCAGCACCCTTAGCGGCTGACTTAATAAGATGCTTTACGGACGTATCGCTTAAGTGGCGATCCACTACATGACCGTGGTAGATCGGGTTGAACAAAGGCTGAAAATCTTGGCTCCGCCAATCAAGCCAATCGGTCATTAGCTGCCCCGTCCGTTTTGACGTGAACGCAACGCGGCCATAGCCCTCAGGATCTGTTTTGCTGCGTCGGATGAGAACACGAAGCGTTCCATCACAAAGAAACTCAACGTCGTTGACAGTGAGGGCAACCAATTCGGATCGCCGAGCGAGAAGGTCATAGCCAAGTGAAAGCATGGCCTTGTTTCTCAAGCCCCAAGGGGTATCCGGTTGAACAGCAAGGAACTGATCAAGATAATTCTTTGTCATTCCCTTCGCCTGTCGCGGCCGCGACGCTTTGCTGCGACGGATACGGCGAAAGGTGAGGTTGATGTCCTCGTCATGCGTTGGATCAGGCAGACACAACAGCTGGTGAACCTTCCGAATGGCGTAAACGCGCCGGCGCACTGTCGAGGGAGTAAACTCTGGCCCTTGATCTACTAGAAATGCGCAGACTGTATCCACGCTGCCAGGAAAGGGCGTTCGCTCGGTTTGTGCGCACCACTGGGTGTAAATCTCTATGTCGGTGTAATAGGCACGCATCGTCGAGGGCGCATACGCACCTTCGAGGCGCTTGAATTCCGAGCGCCAGTTGTGTTCAGTCTTATAACGACGAGATGAATAAATAAGTGACATATGGCACTATTAGGGCCAAAATCGAGGCTTGTCAATGATTACCGGCGCCCAAATTAGATCCGCACGTCACGCGTTGAAAGTGACCGTCGAATCCCTTTCTCAGCTGAGTTCGGTTAGCGCTCGCACGATTAAGAGAATGGAAGCGGAGGACGGTATACCAAGTAGTACAAACGCAAATATATCTGCGGTTAAGAGCGCTCTCGAAGCTGCTGGTATTGAATTCATCGGCACGCCCGACGACGGCCCTGGCATTCGCATTCACCCCCCGAAACGATAGGTTATGTCTACGCTTCGCGTGATTGCCTTAAGCAGAAAGCGCCGTCGAGCGATTGCGATATGGCTTACAGTTGGCCTAGCGCTTTGTATCGGCGCGCTAACTCTCATTCCCCTAAGCGCCCCCTCCGCTGTTCCAGGAACTGATAAGGCCCATCATGTTCTGGCCTTTGCGATCTTAACCATGCCGTGTGCGGCTCTTTATCCAAAAGGGCTTTTTCGGGTTGTGTTTGCCGCTGCCGTTTATGGGGGCTTGATAGAAGTCATTCAGCCCTATGTCGGGCGTCATTGCGAGACAGCGGACGTACTTGCAGATTTGCTAGGCGTTGCCATTGGGGCCGTGTTCGGTCTTTTCCTGCACAGGATTTTCAAGTGGCGCATCGCAAGAAGGTCGACGAGTGCCCGACGCGAGTTTCTCTGACCGCTCCGTTAATCCGCGCTCGAAGGATCCAAATGGCGCGGAAGGGCTAGGGTAGGGGCTGGAGGACGACCGAATCTTCTGCCGCTTTACAGCTCCCAGACTGCGCCACCGTTAGGATTTTTCGATGAGCTCTTTGCCCTTCTGCAGTAATTCACGCACATGCTTTCTGACCGCCTGCGCCTCCTTGGTATAAAGACCATGTTTCAGGGCGTTCTGATTGCCTTTCGGGGCGCCGGAGCCCGCTGCGCCGCCGTGCATGCGGCAGCGGGCCTTACCGGAGAGGGCAGGGGCCTGACACGGTGTTCCCTTGCGGGTCTTGGCACCGCAGCGCGGGCTTGTTCGCATGGGTCCGGTATTCCGTTGGTGTGTCATCGCCGCCTAATCTCGCCGCTTACTTTTGGTCGGCTTCCGCTGCTTAGCAGTGGAAGAAGAAACGCTTTGCGCATTTTCGATGGCGTCCGTCTTACTTAAGGCTTGTCCATTGCGCTTTCCCATCTCCACTTTGCCGACCACAGCTTGGCCGCCTGCATGAACATTGACATGCTAAACGGTGACCTTCTGCTGCCCCTTGCCGCGATGTTTGTTTAATGCAGCTACCTGCAGTGTAGAGCGCCATGAGTTTCTGCGCATGCTTGAGGTTCATGTCCCGGCCCACGAAAGTCTGTCCCGGAACTGCCGCCATGCGAAGGCATTCAAGCGCGGCGTGATGCGTACCAACCATCTGCGCTGCAAGCATGCCTTCCAGCCCGTCTGTAGGGGCAAGGCCTTCATAGAGATCAAGGGCTCTAGCGAGCCGGGCGTTTTGTGCTGCTTTTGACCGGCCATCTGGCAGGCGGACCAGTTGGGCGATCTCGTTCATTTTCTGGGTTTCGAGATCAACCTCGTTTACGTCCAAATACGCGCGTACCGGCAATATATCGTGGGAAGGCAGTGCCGCAGATTCGGTTTTTGAGGTTTTCTTTGCCATCACACCTTCAACAGGTTGCCGCATCAAGGAGGAGTCTAGCACATTTAAGGCTCAAAGTAGGGAATAAAACGTATGCATATTCTACTGTGCACGGAGTTGAATTGAATTTTTTGGATGTACCCTCCCCCCAGCCAATAACCTTCGATAACGCGCAACATCAGGAGCGTGCAGGCCGATCTCTGCCTAACGAAATTCAGGGATAGGGCGCGGAAAACGCCCCTTTTGCAACCCGCCGGGGCATTCGCGCCAATATGGAGGTGATCCCAGTCCCATTGCACTACACACCATTTATGTGTATATTCCATGTGACGCAGGAGGGCAGTATGCAGACCACAGCTGAAAAGCAGCGCACAAACATTACCCTGACGGCAGAAAATCTCGCTGCCGCCCGGGAGTTAGGCTTGAACGTCTCCGCGATCAGCGATGCTGCGGTCGGAGACGCGGTGCGTGCGGCACGGGCCGCGGCTTGGGCGTCAGACAATGCGGCGGCGATCTCAGAGCGGCGCGCTTGGATTGAGACCAATGGGATGCCGCTGGCGGATTTGCAGGTGTTCCGGCTCGACTGATGGCGCAGTTCCAAGTCTACCGACTATCTGGCGGGCGGCTTGTGCTCGACCTTCAGACGGATCTCATCGACACCGGCTCCCGCGTGGTCGCACCTTTGATCTCGATTGCAGGCGGGCCAGGGGTTATAGGACGCCTCGAGCCAGTGTTTGAGATTAGCGGCGATGCCTATGCCCTGCACACTGCCGAGATGGCGGCGATCCCCTCTGCGTTGCTCAAAGGTCCTCCCATCGAGGACCTTTCCGCTTCAGACTATGAAATCCGCGGTGCGCTCGACATGGTGTTTTCGGGGTTCTGAGCAGGTTATTTTGACAAGCCCTTTTCACAGCACGCTATCGGATCCGGTTAGGCTAAGAACCCAGCAATCCGCTCCGCAATCTCGCCCCGATCATAATCCAGCGTCGCCACGTGATAAGACCGCTCTAGCCAGTTTAATTGTATCTCGTTTGACCCCACTGAGGTCGCGATACGCAGCGCGTTTTGTGGGTCGACCACATTGTCGCATCGCGACTGCATAATCTGGATCGGCTGCCGTATCAGCGGCAGCAGGGCGCCGGTCGCATTCGTCAGCAGGAACCGCTCTTTAAGTGTATCGCGTGGGATCCGATCATAGCAGATTTCGGTCATCCCCGGTTCGGCGATGTCGGAGCCGATGCCGTCAATGAACGCCGGCCCGTCTGCCTCGTAAAGCGGCGCCACAACCTCGGGGCGGTAGAGGCCTGTTGAGCCGTTAATGCTGACCACGCCCTGTATCTTATCGGGCATTCTGGCTGCGAGATTGAGCGATAGCGTCGCGCCCAAGGAAAGCCCGCCGACGATCACCCGCGAGCAGCGTGTCGAGAGTGTCACGAGAGCGGTCTCAGCAGAGGCGACCCAATCCGCTTGACCGGTTTTTTTCAGGGCGGCGGGGGTTTCGCCATGTCCCGCAAGCCGTGGGCAATATACCGTCGCGCCGCTGATCTCATGTACTTTTTCTGCGACTTCGCGCACGCTCTGCGGCGTGCTGGTGAAGCCGTGGAAAAAGAGAAATCCGGTGTCGCTGCCTTCGAGAAAAAAAGGCTGTGCTTCAGGAAGGTCGAAGGGGGCGATCGGGATCTGTTTCATAGGCGCATATGATCGCGCTATCCCCGCGTTACGCAAATAGACTTGTGGTATCGTCCGATAACCGAACGCGATCAACCAAGCGGTGGGAAGTGGTTGCGGAACTGACGCAACAGCCCGGTATCTGCTTTTATGCTCCATGCCATCGAGATCGTCGCCTCTGCATCTAGCCCTGCTATCGGCACCAGTTCTAACGCTGCGGGCAGGCTCTCGGCCATGGTCATGGGGAAAAGCGTCACCCCGCGGCGTTCGGCCACGCGCTGCAAAATCACCTGCACGTCCCAAGCCTCATCCACCACCACGGGGGAAAGGCCCGCGCGATCGCAAGCGCTGTCCAGCAGCGCGCGCCATGAGCGCCAGTTTTCCCGCAGCCCCATGACGAAGGGCATCTCAGCCAGATCATCCACTTGCGTGGGGGCTTCGCCTGCGGGGGCGACCACACCGATGCGCGAACTCCAAACGGGCATCTGGTCGATCCCCGGTGCGCCAACGGTGGAATGAGACAGCAAAAAGCCAAGGTCGATAGCGCCGGATTTCAGATTTTTCAGCATGTTATCCGTGGACATGACATGCATCTCGACCTGCACGCCGGGGACGCTGCGGTGGAAGGCATCCAGCGCTTCCGAGATTTGCCTTGAGGTGGCGAGGGCGGAATAGCCCACGATGATATGCCCACGGGCCCCGGCAGCATTCTGGCGTGAAGCGCGGATTGTCCGCTCGAACTGCGCGACCGCCTGGCGCGCATCGTCGAGGAAAACGACGCCCTCTGGCGTGGGGATCACGCGCGGCCCGCTGCGATCGAATATCCGAAACCCCAAATCCACCTCAGTGTCTTTCACGGCTTTCGAAATGGCCGGCTGCGCGATATTGAGCATCTCGGCTGCGGCGCGGAAGCCTTGGGCATCGGCCACGGCCAAAGCGTATCGCAGATGTCGAAGGTCGAGCCTTGTGGGTTTCCTGCCGTCATTCATTGATGCTTCCGTGTTGATCGCGTTTCGTTATCACTCGATCAACCATCGCTATTTGTCAACTGACCCTTCAGCGGTGAGGTTGAATAGGAATTACGGGCCCGGTTCCCGTCTTGGTATGGGGAGGAGGCCCGATGCTGACGCTGTTCAACAGATTATGCTCTTGGCTGATGTTTATCGGCGGCTTTGGCGTCATCGCGATGATGCTGAACATCGTGGCGGATGTCGTCGCTAAACTTGTGTGGAACGCGCCGATCCAAGGCACGGTCGAGATATCGTCCTACTACTATATGGTCGCGCTGGTCATGCTGCCGATGGCCTTTGTCGAGATGCAGGACCAGCAAATTTCCGTCGATCTGTTGTTCAATCACTTCCCCGCATGGCTTCAGAAACTCGCGCTGCTTTTTAGCTGCCTCGCCGCCGCCGCTATTTTGGCGGTAATGACATGGCGCACCGGGCTGGACGCCATGCGCGCCCTGCGTGTTGGCGAAGTCGTGATGGGCGGGCGTGAAGTCATCGTCTGGCCTTCGCGTATGGTTCTGCCGCTTGGCTTCGGCCTTGCCAGTCTCGCCGCGTTGCTGCGGGGTCTGCTGGTGCTGCGCGGGCAGCCTGTCACCCAGTCCGACCTTGATGGGGGCATGTCATGAGCAATCTCGTTATCGGCTGGATCGGTGTGGGCACGCTGTTCGGCCTGCTGGCCTTTCGGATGTCCATCGGGACGGCCCTTATGGCGGTGTCCTTTGTCGGCATAACCGTGATGTTCAATCTACAAGCCGCTTTTGGCATCGTCAGCGCGATGCCCTTCAACTTGATCGGAGACTGGTCGCTGACTGCAATCCCGATGTTTCTCTTCATGGGGTTCATCGCCGCAAATACCGGACTTACCGCAGGCGCGTTTGACCTTTTGCGCGTGTTGCTGGCGCGGGTGCCCGGCGGCCTGGCGTCGGCCAGTGTCGGCGCTTGCGGGCTTTTCGCGGCTGCTTCCGGCTCTTCCATCGCGACCACCGCCGCGATGTCAAAGATCGCCGTGCCGGAGATGCTAAAGGCGAAGTATCACCCCTCGCTGGCCACCGGTGTCGTCGCAGCCTCGGGCACGCTTGGCTCTCTCATCCCGCCGTCGATCCTCATGGTGCTCTACGGCATTTTCACCGAGCAATCGATCGGCCAGCTCTTCATCGCAGGCGTCATTCCCGGTGTGCTCTCTGCCTTCGTATATATGGCGATGATCACCGTTCGCGCCACCGTCACACCGCAGCTTGCCCCGCCCGTGGTCGAACGGATCGACCGGGCGCAAGTGCTGAGCCTGCTATGGTCCGTTTGGCCATTTCCTGTGCTGGTGCTCGGCGTCTTAGGTGGCATCTTCGGCGGCTTCTTCACCCCGACTGAGGCCGGCGCCGTGGGTGCGTTCCTTGCCGCGACGGTTGCATTGCTGCGTCGCTCGCTAACCCGCAAAGCGCTGGCCGAGGCGATCCGCCAGACGACGCTGGCGACCTCCTCGATCTTCTTTCTCTCCATCGGCGCAGTGATGTTCACCCGCTTCATGGGGCTGTCGGGCGTACCGCGCGCTCTGACGGATATGATGCTGTCGGTGTCGGACAATCAGATCGTGATTATCCTGATGATTGCTGCGCTTTTCGTCATCTTGGGCATGGTGATCGACTCCATCGGTCTTATCCTGCTGACACTACCAATCCTGCTACCGGTGCTCGAGGCCGCAGACATCAACCTCATTTGGTTCGGCATCATTTGCATCAAGCTTTTGGAGATCGGGTTGGTCACACCGCCGGTCGGCCTGAATCTTTATGTCTTGCACAGCGCGCTCTCGGGCGAGGTTAAGTTGCGCGACATCATCTCGGGCACGACATGGTTCATCGCCATGGACATCGTGACGCTTTTTATCCTGATCGCCTTTCCCGCGATCAGCCTGTTCCTGCCCTCACTCATGGCGCAGTAACGCTATTTTAACCGGAGGAGACGACAATATGAAACTCAACACATCCATACTGGCCCTCGCGGTCTGTGGCCTCGGCACTGCGGCCGCAGCCCAGAACGCGAACCACTTCTTTGCGGAACGCCATTCGATGGTGCGCGGCCCTTACGTGGAATTTGCCGAACGTGTGGCGGAAGAAACCAATGGCGAGGTGAATTTCACCGTCTTCGCTGGTGGCTCGCTGCTGCCGCCCGCGGCTTCACTGCAAGGCGTGCGCGATGGTGTGGCACAAGTGACCTATCACGCGGGCACCTACACCCCGTCCGAACTGCCTGTCGCGAATCTGATCGGCAACTTCGCCTTCTACAACACCGACCCGATGGTCATGGCTTTCGCCTCGACCGAGTTTGGCCTTACCAACGAAGCCGCCTTGGCCGAATGGAAAGAGAATGGCGTGGTCTTCGGTGGCGGCTACTCGACCTCTGAATACTATATGATGTGCAACACGCCTGTCGCCACCTATGAGGACATTCAAGGCAAACGCCTGCGCATGGCCGGGGGCGCCTGGTCGCGTTTTGCCGAACATGTGGGTGCCGTGCCCGTGTCGATCCCCTCAAGCGAGATGTACACCGGCCTCGATACAGGCTCGCTCGATTGCGCCGTGGCTGCCGCTGACGCGCTCGATTCCTTTTCGCTTTCCGATGTAGTCACGCATCTGAACATGCTGGCCGTCGGCAACTATTATGCCGGTTTCGAGTGGGGCTATAACCCGACGTTCTGGCAGGGGCTGTCGCAAGAGTCGCGCGACGTTTTGTTTGACCAAATGGCCTATTATTTGGCGCAGCACCGGGTTGAGTTCGACAAGGACGTCGACAAAGCGGTCTCTGCTGCGAAAGAGGGCGGCATGGAAGTCTTCGAGCCCGACCAGGCCCTTAAAGACGCGTTGGCGGAATTCGTCAAAGCGGACGAAGCCGTACTGATCGAAAACGCCAAAAGCCGCGGGATCGAGAACCCCGAGGCGCTGCTGGAAGACTATAAGCGCATCGTAGACCGCTGGGCCGAACTGCTGGCCGATGTGGATCACACCGACACCGATGCGCTGGCAGCCCTGGCAAGAGGCGAGATCTATGACAAGCTAGACCGTGCAAACTACGGCATGAACTAAGCTCTAGAGCGTAGAAGGGTAGGGGCGCTGCAACGGTGCCCCTTATCCCGCCCGCATCGGCAACCAACGCCCGCGCGGCGCTTCGGCAACCAGCGCCCGGTCCCTGACCAATAGCTCACCGCGAGAGAGCACATGGCGCGGCATACCTTTGACGGTAGTGCCTTCAAAGGGATTGTACCCGGTGTTGTCATGGAGATCATCGGCGCCGTAGGTGTAAGACGCCTCAGGATCCCAAATCGCCAGATCTGCATCGAAGCCTTCGGCAATCGCGCCTTTGCCATCCAGACCAAAGGCCCGCGCGGGCGCGGTGGCGGTCACCTTGGCGAATGCTTCGACACCCATGCGGCCCTCGCTCACCATCGCGTTGAACATCAGCGGCAAACGCGTCTCCAGACCCGGCATCCCATTGGCGATTTGATTGAACGGCGCGTTTTCCCCATGGGCGAACTTACCGCTGGCGTCCATCCGGTAGGGCGCATGGTCTGAGGTGATCAGCTCAATCGTGCCATCGGCTATTGCCTCCCAAAGAGCGGCCTGATCATCGGTCCCGCGTTGCGGAGGGGAGCACATAAAGCGGGCCGGATTCTCGCTATCCAGAATATCCTCAGTCATGAAAAGGTAGTGCGGACAGGTCTCGGCCTGCACCTTTACCCCACGCGCGCGGGCCTGCCGGACGATCTCGGCCCCTTCGCGGGTCGAGACGTGAAAAATCATCACCCGCGCCCCGGTGAATTCGGCAAAACGGCACATCCGGTCGATCGCCTCAATCTCTGCCTCGCGTGGGTGAGAGGCGGCGTGGTATTTCGGGGCGGTCTTGCCCTCGGCCAGCAGCTTTTCGGTCATATGACCGATCAGCCCGTCATTCTCGGCGTGAAAACAGACGAGCGCGCCCGCATCCCGCGCCAGCGCAAGGATATCAAGAATGGATTTGTCATCCTGACGAACCTTGGCGTAGGTGGTGAAAATCTTAATCGAACGGTGCCCTTCGGCGATCAGGGCCGGGATATCTTCGGCCAGATTGCCATTGCCCGTGTCCGCAACAATCATGTGAAAGGCGTGGTCGATCACCGCGCCCCTCTTGGCAAGCGCGGCATAGTCCCCCACGACCTTCCGCATCTTTTGGTCCGCGTGCTGCGCGGCGAATGAAACGGTGGTCGTGGTCCCGCCCATCGCGGCAGAGCGTGTGGCGGTGCGGAACGTATCGGCATTCATCAACCCGGCACCGGACATCTGTTCGATATGGCAATGCGTATCCACACCACCGGGCAATACCAAGAGGCCGCGAGCGTCGATTTCTGTCGGGGCAGAGTATGTGATGGTATTGCTCAGTTCACTGATTTTACAATTCGCGATGGCGATGTCCTGAACCGCGACGCCTAAGGGTGTTACAACGGTCCCGCCACGAATGACGGTGTCAATCTGTTTGCTTTGCATGGCAACCTCGACGATATGCAGTATCTGGGGTGGTGAAAATAATCATACTATGTGTATACCATATGGTATACCGATAAAAGGTATATCGGGGCGGAGGCGGGCTCTTAGCCCCGAGAGGAGGCAACATGACCGAAAAAACTGAAACACTCGGGGATGCCACCTTCAAGCGGCTGAAGGCGATGATCCTGGACGGCACGCTTGAACCGGGCACGCGGCTAAGCGAAAAGAAGTTCGCCGACCATTTGGGCGTATCGCGCACACCAGTGCGAGAGGCAATCGGTCAACTGGTCAGCGAAGGACTTGCCAAACGCAGCGCAGGTAGCGCGCCGGTGGTTTCGAGCGTGTCCTTGAATGAGATCATGGAGATCCTCCACGTCCGTAGCCTGCTGGAATGTGAAGCGGCACGCAAAGCCGCGTCCTCGGGCAAGTCCACCACCGAGCTGATCGATATTCGCAATAAAATTCAAGGTTTTATAGATGGCCCGCGCCCCACAGCGGCAGAGCATTCGGCTCTGGATATGCGGCTGCATTTCATCCTTGCCGAGATGGCGGGATCGAATCTTTTGCTGGAGCTGATCGAAAGCCTTAAGGTCAAAACCGGCATGTATGATCAAGGTTCGATCCCTGATCGTCTGGTGCCGGGGTGCGAGGAGCATATCGCTTTGATCGATGCGGTCATCGCCAAGGAGCCCGACGCCGCCAGCGCTGCGATGAAGCTACATCTCAGCAATGTTCGAGAATCGATCATTTCGCACATTTATCATCCATTCTGATCCCCCGCAGGGCAGCACCGGCGGAAAGGTGGTTGACTCAGCATTCCGAGTGTATACCGTATGGATACCAATCAGGAACGCAGTGGGGATTCCATGCAGGCGCAACGACCCGAGGGCGGTATCGTTCTCGCGATCACCTTTCAGTATTACCGCGATTTGCCGACAGCGATGCGCTTCTATGAGGACGTGCTGGGACTGACGCTCGCCATTGATCAGGGGTGGTCCAAGATCTACCGGATCGACGGCCAAGCCCATGTCGGTCTCGTGGATGAGGCACGCGGCATGCAGAAATGGCAGGAGAAGAAGACCGTTCAGCTTTGCCTGCGCGTGCCGGATGTCGACGCTTGGTATGCTTGGGCCGAGGCCAACAAGGTCGCCGGGCGGACCAAGATGTTTGACAGTGATGAGCTGGGCATCCGCGCCTTCGCTATGAACGATCCCGAGGGCTATCAGATCGAGGTGCAGACTGCCCGCCCGGGCCACTGACACCGATCAACCGTCGCCATAATGAATGAGGGCCCGCCAAGTGGCCCCGTCACCCATCCAACAGTGGAGAAGCTACCCATGAAATACCTCAGTGAAACCGCGCTGCGTGGCAGTGCCCTCGGTCTGGCCCTAATGGCCACGACGGCGGGCGCGGCATTGGCTGAAAAATCGGTCACCATTGGCCTTACCGCGGACCCAAGCCACCTCTACCCGCTGGCGGGTGAGGAGTTGTCGTCTAACATCATGTACTACCACCTCTACGATCCGCTGGTGAAGCGCAGCGCTGATCTGTCCTTCTGCCCCGGCCTTGCGGAAAGCTGGGAAAATGTCGACGACACCACATGGCGCTTCAAGCTGCGCGAAGGTGTGAAGTTCCACAATGGCAACGAATTCACCGCTGAGGACGTCGTTTACACAGTCGAAAAAACGCGCGAGTCGATTCGGCCGGATCTCGTGGCTAACATCGCCTCAATCACCGCAGTCGATGACCACACAGTCGAGATCAAGACGCCCAAACCCTATGCGGTGCTGCCCAATGATCTGGCTGAATTGCTGATCCTCGACAGTGAATACACCGAAGCTACTGGCGACGAGAAGATGGACCTAGAGCCGATGGGCACCGGTCCTTACAAGCTGGAGAGCTGGATCAAGGAAGAGAAACTGACCCTTTCGGCCAATGACGACTATTGGGCCGGCGAGCCTAAGATCGACACGGTCACCTTCCGTCCGATCACCAATCCCGCGACCCGCACCGCAGCGTTGCTAACCGGTGAAGTGGACGTGATTCAAGACCTCGCGGTGCGTGATGTGGACCGGGTCAAACGCGAAGAGGGTTTTGAGGTCGTCACCCGGCCGAGCCTTCTGAACGTCGTGCTGGCCATGGACACCCGCGAAAAATCCCCGACCATTGAAGGCGACAACCCGATGACCGACCAGCGGGTGCGTGAAGCGATCGCGCGGGCCATCGACACCGATGCGATTAACAAGATCGTCATGAACGGTCTGGCCACCCCGAGTGACCAATTCGTTCCGGAAAGCCACATCGGCTATGCCGACGGCATGAGCTTCCGCGAGATGTACCCGGTGGACATCGAAAAGGCGAAAGAGCTGATGGCCGAGGCGGGCTATGCCGACGGCTTCACAATGACGCTGGACGCCACCAACAACCGCTACGTCAACGACGCGCAGATCGCGCAGGCGCTGGCCTCGATGCTGGCCAAGATCAACATCGACCTGCAACTGAACATCATGCCGAAATCGAACTTCTGGGGCTACATCCGCGTGCCGACGGAGCAGTCCAGCTTTATCATGTCGGGCTGGGACGTGCCGGCGGGCGATGCCGGCTCTATGTATGGCGCCCTGTTCTACACCCGCGACAAGAAGGAAGGCTACGGTCAGGTCAACCGCGGCTCCTATTCTAATCCGGAGCTCGACGCGCTGGTCGACAAGGCAGACGCCACCCCCAGCATCGAGGAGCGTGACCAGTATCTGCAGGAAGCCTCAAAGCTGCTCCTTAAGGACATCCCGATGATCCCCGTGCATTACGAGCAGGACATCTACGCCAAGCGTGACGGCGTGATGCTGGAGCCGCGCGTGGACAAGTTTATCTGGGCCTATGACATGGACGTGGCGGAGTAAGCCGCAGCCTCCGACCCCGGCGGTCTGCGCTGCCGGGGTCTTTCTTCTCCTTGCCGAAAGACTGTAGCCGCCGATGTTCGGATATCTGCTCAAACGTCTGATCCAGATGACGCTTGTCCTCTGGATCGTCTCCGTAATCGTCTTTTTGATGATGAGTTTCACCGGCGATCCGGTGTTCATGGTCGTGCCGATCGACGCGACCGATGCCGAGATCGCGCAGGCGCGGCGCATCCTCGGGCTCGACCAGTCGCTGCTGGTGCAATACGGTCGCTTCATCTCGAGCCTCGTGCAGGGCGATTTCGGCAATTCTTATGTCTTCCGCCAGCCCGCGATGACGTTGATTTTGGAGCGTCTCCCCGCCACCGTCGAGATGGTGCTGGTCGCCATGGCGCTGGCGCTTGCGGTGGCCATCCCGCTTGGCGTCTATGCTGGGGCCAACCCGAACTCCCGTATCAGCCGCACGATCATGGCGGGCTCGCTCCTAGGCATCTCGCTGCCCGGTTTCTGGGTTGGCATGGTGCTGATCTTCCTCTTTGCTGTGCATTGGGGGATCTTCCCCTCCTCGGGCCGAGGTGACACCGCCGAGCTTTTCGGGCTGCGCATCAGCCTGTTGACCGCCGACGGCTGGCACCACATCATTCTTCCGGCGGTGACGCTTTCGCTCGCCACCATGGCGATCCTTTTGCGCATGACCCGCGCGGGGATGATGGAAGTGGGGCGGCAGGACTTCATGAAGTTCGCCCGCGCCAAGGGCGCGCCGCGCCGCGATGTGCTCTACAAACACGGGCTGAAGAACGCGCTCATTCCAGTCATCACCATCTTCGGCCTGCAACTGGGCGATCTCATTGCATTTGCCACGATCACCGAGACGATCTTTTCCTGGCCCGGCATGGGCAAGCTCTTGATCGACAGCATCTACCGCGCCGACCGCCCAGTGATCGTCGTCTACCTGATGCTGGTGGCGTTGATCTTCGTGGTGATCAACTTCCTTGTCGACATCGTCTACACGCTGATCGACCCGCGCATCACGTTGAAATGAGGGCGGTAACATGACGGCACTTTTCCAATCCGAGTTTTTCTACAATTACCGCCGCAGCTCCTCGGCAATGATCGGCAGTGCGCTGATGGCGTTCTTTGCCCTCGCGGTGCTGCTTGGCCCCTTCATCGTGGCGCAGGACCCTTATGACATCGCCGCGCTGAACCTGATGGACAGCTACAAGCCGCCCGTCTGGCTCGAAGGGGGCGACCCGCAGTTCTGGCTCGGTACCGACGGGCAGGGGCGCGACGTCTGGGCTTCGATCCTCTACGGCGCGCGGATTTCACTGTTCATCGGGCTGGTGGCCATGGTGGCGTCCTGCTTCATCGGCACGCTACTGGGTTTGATTGCGGGGTTCTATGGCGGTCTCGTCGACAGCGTCATCATGCGCATTGCCGACATCCAGCTTTCCTTTCCCTCGATCCTGATCGCGCTGTTCTTGATGTCCGCTGTGGGCACCGGCATCGATAAGGTGCTGATCGCGCTGACGGCCGTCGGCTGGGTGGTCTATGCCCGGACCGTGCGCGGCTCGACCCTCTCGGAGATCGAGAAGGAATACGTGCAGGCCGCCAAGGTCGCGGGTCTGCCGAACCACAAGATCATCCGCAAACATGTGCTGCCCAACGTGCTGACGCCCCTTATCGTCATCGCGACGATCCAGGTGGGCACCTTCGTGCTGATCGAGGCGTCGCTGTCATTCCTCGGCGTGGGCGTGCCGATTACCCAGCCGTCGCTGGGGCTGTTGATCAAGAACGGTTTCGACGTGCTGTTTTCGGGCCTGTGGTGGACCAGCGTCTTTCCCGGCGTGGCGATCATGATGCTGGTCTTTGGGATCAACCTTTTTGGTGATTTCCTGCGCGACGAACTAAACCCGAGGCTGAAATGATGCGCGATACGGTACAGCAGAAACTGCTCGAGGTCCGCGACCTCAGGACCCATTTTCACACTTTCGCAGGCACGGTGAAGGCCGTGAACGGCGTCAGCTTCGACATTGCGGCGGGCGAGGTCATGGGCCTCGTGGGCGAGAGCGGCGGCGGCAAGTCGGTCGTCGGCTTCTCGATCCTCGGGTTGATCGACAGCCCCGGCAAGATCGAGGGCGGGGAGATCCTGCTCAACGGCGAAGACCTCGTGAAGGCCGGTGAGGCGCGGCTGCGTGAGATCCGGGGGCGCGATATCTCAATGGTGTTCCAAGACCCGATGACCTCGCTCAACCCGCTGCATACGGTGGGCCGGCAGATGGACGAGGTGCTGCGTCTGCATAGCGACTTGGACACTGAGGCGCGTCACGCAGCCTGTGTCGAGATGCTTGAGAGCGTCGGCATCAGCCGCGCGGCAGAGCGGTTGAAAGCCTATCCGCATCAGTTCTCGGGCGGGATGCGCCAGCGCGTAGTGATCGCCATCGCCTTGCTAGCGCGGCCTCGGTTGATCATCGCGGATGAGCCGACGACGGCGCTCGACGTGACGATCCAGAGCCAAATCCTAAAACTGATGCGTCGCCAGATCGCCGAAAAGGGCGCTTCTATGATCCTCGTCACCCACGATCTCGCCGTCGTGTCGGAGATGGCCGACCACATTACGGTGCTCTACTGCGGCAACGTGGTCGAACGCGGGCGCACCCGCGAACTAATCGAAGCCCCCGCGCATCCCTATACCCGCGGACTGATCGACAGCATCCCCGATCTGTCGAACCGGCACGAACGGCTCAAACAGATCCCCGGCACCGTACCGGACATTCGCAACCTGCCCCGGGGGTGCAACTTCCGCGACCGCTGCCCGCGTGCGCAGGCCATTTGTGCGGAGATAGAACCCGATCTGATGCCGCAGCGTGGCTCGCTATCGGCGGCCTGCCACTTTCCTCTCAGCCCCGGAGACACCGCATGACCGATGCCCCTGCACCGATGCTCGACGTGCGCAATCTTGAAATGCATTTTTCCTTGGGCGGTTCCGTCCTCGACCGACTGCGCTTTGGCAAGAAGGGCCCTCGCATTGACAAGCCTGTAGTCCGCGCTGTTAACGGGGTGAACTTCACCATCGAACGCGGTGAGATTATGGCGCTCGTGGGCGAGAGCGGCTGTGGCAAGTCTACCGTCGCCAAGACCATTGCACGCATCTACAAACCCACGGGCGGTGAACTGCGCGTTGATGGTGAGGACGTGGCCGAGCACGACTTTGCGCAGATGTTGCCCGTCCGCGCAAAGATGCAGATGATCTTCCAGGATCCCTATGCCTCGCTCAACCCCCGCCAAAAAGTGCGCGACATCGTGGCGGAACCGCTGCTGCAGCAGACCAAGACCACTGCCGAACGGCGCGAGGTGCCGAAGAAGATCGAAGCGCTTCTGGCGAAGGTCGGTCTTAATGCCGAACACGCAGGGCGCTATCCACACCAGTTCTCCGGCGGCCAGCGCCAGCGTATCGGCATCGCGCGGGCGCTTTCTGTCACTCCGGGGCTGATCGTCGCGGACGAGCCTGTCTCAGCGCTCGACGTCTCGATCCAGGCGCAGATCCTGAACCTTATGAAAGACCTGCGCGACGAGTTCGGGCTCGCCTATCTCTTCATCAGCCATGACCTCTCGGTCGTGCATCACATCGCCGACAAGATCGGCGTCATGTACCTTGGTTTCATGGTCGAGAACGCTCCGCGTGACGTGCTGTTCTCGCGCCCGCGTCATCCCTACACACGCGCCCTTCTCTCGGCCGCACCCAGCATCAAAGAAAATCGGGATAAAGAAGAAATCGAGCTTACGGGCGAGGTGCCTTCAGCGCTCTCGCTGCCTTCGGGATGCTGTTTCCGCACCCGCTGCCCCTTTGCATGGGACCGCTGCGCGGCTGAACGGCCCGCCCTGCGCGATGTGGGCGACGGCCAAACCGTCGCTTGCCACTTGATTGATGAGCCGGAAAGGGATGTCTCATGACCCTGATCGCACAGGCCCGGCTGGGCCTTCACGACCCGCATGACTGTACCGACGCCAATGACGAGCTGACGGTGATGCACGCCATCTACGACACGCTGGTGAAACGCGACGGGCAGGGTTTCGTCCCCGCGTTGGCGCGGGGCTGGGAGGTTTCGCAGGACGCGCGGGTCTGGACCTTCGACCTGCAACCGGACGTGACCTTCCACGACGGCACCCCCTGCGATGCGAAGGCGGTGGCCGCCTCGCTCAATCGCATGGCGCGGGAAGACAAGGGCTATACCCTGGGCGCGCCGGCAGTCTGGCGGCAGTTTCTGGGCGGAGCCAAGCTAGAGGTTCTGGCGTCGACGCGGCTGCGTGTCACGCTGACCGCGCCGATGGCGGATTTGCTCGACGTGCTAGAGCAGGGCTTCATCGCAGCGCCTTCGGCTTTCGCGGCGCTTGATGCGGGCGACCATACTGCGCAGGTCGGCAGCGGGCCCTACCGGATCACCGAGATCACGCCCGAGCGCATAAGTGCCGAACGGGTGGCGGGGCATTTCTCCGGCAGCCCGGCGAATGAGAGCGTCACATGGCTGCTGGAAGCTGATGCCGCCAAGCGTCAGGCGATGCTGGCGGAGGGGAAGGTGCAGGTCGCCAATGGCCTCGACTTCGCGGCCTCGCGCAGCCTCGGCACCATGCGGCATGAATTCCTGTCGCCGGTCGCGATCATCTACCTGTTTAATGCCGCACGCGGCCCGCTGGCTGATGCCCGCGTCCGCCGGGCGCTGAGCCTTGCCGTCGACCGCGAGGCCATCATCCAAACAGTGATGCAGGGCGCTTCACGTCCCTTGCGCGGTTTCGTTAGCCCGAACCATTTCGGCGCCGGGACGGGGCAGGGCGCGCAGATGGACCGTGACACCGCCCGCGCTTTGCTCACTGAGGCGGGGCATGGTGACGGCCTGACGCTCGACGTCGATTGCCCGACGCGCCTGCCGGATGAAGCCGAACGGTTGACTGCCGCCCTTGGGGAACAACTCAAGGAGGTGGGGATCACCCTCAACGTGCACATCCACCCCGAGCGCGAAGACTACGCCCATATGGTCCGCCGCAAGGAAATCCGCGACCTCTGCGCCTTCGATAGCAGCCCGATGAGCACCTACCGCGTGCTCTACGAGAAGATCGACAGCCGCGTGGCCGGCTCCTGGTGGCAGGGCTATGCCAACCCGCAGATCGAGGCTTTGATCGACAAGGGCCGCGTCATGCCCGACCGCGCCGCCCGCGCGCAGGTCTGGCAAGAGGCCTACCGTCTGCTGCAGGAAGATCCCGCGTGGCTCACGCTCTATAACCCGCTGCGGGTGATCGGCATCGCGGGGGAGCATCCCGATTTCACCATGCCCGCTGATGGGGTCATCGACGTGACCGCATTACCGCATCTGCCGGAGGTGGCCCATGCAGGCTGATACGCTCCTTACCGGCGGCACGGTCATCACCATGGACCCCGCCCGGCGGGTGATCGAGGCGGGGGCCGTGGCGGTGCGTGACGGCAAGATCGTGGCCATCGGTCGGGCCGCCGAACTTGGCGAACAGGTCGAGGCCGCTGAAGTCATCAACTGCACCGGCCATGTCGTCTTTCCGGGGCTCGTGGATGTGCATGCCCACGCCGGCCATGGTCTGATCAAAACCATGGGCATGCACGCATGCGATCGTTGGGAAGCGATCTGCGGCGAGGTCTATACGCAGATCTCGCCCCCCGATTTCTGGCGCGCCGAAGCGCGGTTGGCGGCGCTTGAGCGGCTGCGCTTCGGCGTGACCACCGGCGTATCGCTTTTGGGTGGCGGCGACACGATCATACGCAGCGACGATCCCGCCTATGCCGCCGCACACTGCGAGGGCGTGCTGGAGGTCGGCACCCGCAGTGTCGTGGCCATTGGTCCCACCCGCGTGCCTCACCCGCTGATCTATGCCGATTGGAAGACCGGCGAACGGCGGCCCTACCCGGTAAGCTTCGAGCAGCAGTTCGACACCGCGAAAACCGTGGCCGAGGACTGGCACGACACCCACGCGGGCCGGATCAACATCGCCATGCTCTACCCCGTGCTGCGCGACGAGCACGAACGCGATATGGTTCCCGAAAATTACGCCGCCGCCTGCGCGCAGACCCAAGCCGTGCAGGCCCATGCCCGCGACAAGGGGTTGGTGTTTACGCAAGACGGCCATTGGCGCGGCTCGATCCGGCGGGCACAGGAACTGGGGACACTGGGGCCTAACGCGTTGCTGTCGCATTGCATCGACCTGCATGACGACGAGATGGCCGCGGTCGCCGAAACAGGCACCAAGATCGCACATAACCCTTCGGCCAATGCCTCGATCTCGGGGCGTTGCCCGGCGGTGGAGATGATGGACATGGGCGTTTGCGTCGGTCTCGGCTCGGACGCCACGGCGCCAGACCGCTCGGGCGACATGTTCCGGCACATGCAGCAGGCGATGCATTACCACCGGCGCCATTTCCGTGACGCCGACGTGCTGCCGATCGGCAAGGTGCTGGCCATGTGCACCATCGACGGGGCGCGCGCGATCGGGATGGAGGACCGCATCGGCTCGCTTGAGGTCGGTAAACAGGCCGATATCGTAACCATGGACCTCGCCCGTCCGCATCTTCAGCCCGGAAACATGGCGGTGCACCGGATGGTCTGCTTTGCCAACGGCAACGACGTGAGCAACGTGATGGTGGGCGGCGAAATGGTACTGCGCGACGCCCGCGCGACACGGCTCGACGAGGGTGCCGTGCTGCGCGAGGCAACCGCGCAGGCGGAGCTCATGATCGCCCGCCTCAGCGGCGCGGCGGACCTCGAATTGCCCGCGGATTTCTGGGGCAGCGCCCACCACGGCACGGAAGGCCAGGCATGACCATCTACATCGTCAATCCTAACAGCAGTCAGCATGTGACCGACGGCATCGACCACGCCGTTGACCCGATGCGCGCGGCCTCCTCGGTGCCGATCGTGGCGCGGACGCTGGCCGAAGGCCCCCCGGGGATCGAGACGCAGGCCCATGTCGACGGCGTGGTCGGCCCGATGCTGGCGCATTGCGCGGCCCTCGAGGATCAGGCGAGCGCCTTTGTCGTCGCCTGTTTCTCTGACCCCGGTCTGGCCGCCCTGCGCGAACAATCGGCGCAGCCCGTGCTGGGCATCGCGGAAGCGGCGGTGCTGACGGCGATGACGCTGGGCCAGCGCTTCGGTATTATCTCGATCCTGCGGCGTTCGATCCCGCGCCACATGCGCTACCTTGGCGCCTTGGGGGTGATGGACCGCCTTGCGGGCGACGAACCACTGGAACTGGGCGTGCTGGAATTGGCCGACGAGACCCGCACCTTCGAGCGGTTGAAGACCGTCGGCACCTCGCTGCGCGACGACGCGGGGGCGGATGTCTTGATCCTCGGCTGCGCCGGGATGACCGCCTTTCGCGGTAAGCTTGAAACAATCCTCGGCGTGCCCGTCATCGAGCCCTGTCAGGCGGCCACCGCCATGGCGATTGGCCGGGTCGCCCTGCAACACACAAGGTAGGAGAAAACATGTCCGCACTCACAGCAGAGGCGAAAGGCGTCTTTGTCATCGCCGTGACCCCCTTTCACCCCGATGGCCGCATCGACATGGAAAGCTGCGACCGCATGGTCGACTTCTATCTCGAGGTGGGGGCCACGGGCCTGACGGTCCTGGGCATGATGGGCGAGGCCCCGAAGCTCACGGTCGAGGAATCGCAGGAGGTCGTTGCCCGCATCCTGAAACGTGTCGATGGCCGTGTGCCGGTCGTCGTGGGCGTTTCGGCCCCCGGTTTCGCGCAGATCGACACGCTGACGCGCGCGGTGATGGAGTTGGGCGCCGCCGGTGTCATGGTGGCCCCGCCCGGAAGCCTGCGCACTGACGATCAGATCGTGAACTACTACCGGCAGGTGGCCGAGGTGCTGGGCGACGTGCCCTTTGTGCTGCAGGACTTCCCGCTCGTGACCGGTGTGCAGATCGCACCCTCGGTGATCGCCCGGATCGTCAATGATCTGCCCACCTGCGTCTGCCTGAAACACGAGGATTGGCCGGGCCTGGAGAAGATCTCCGCTCTGCGGGCCGAGGGCATGCTGGAGCGCCCACTGTCGATCCTTTGCGGCAACGGTGGGCTGTTCCTGCCCGAGGAGATGGGCCGCGGCGCTGACGGCGCGATGACCGGCTTCGCCTATCCGGAGATGATGGTGCAGGTGGTCGATCTGTGCAGCCGTGGCGAGACCGCCCGCGCGCAAGACATCTTCGACGCCTACCTGCCGCTGGCACGTTTCGAGCAGCAGCCGGGCCTGGGTCTGGCGATCCGCAAATACACGCTCGCGAAACGCGGCATCATCGCCCATGACGCGCAGCGCCGTCCCGGTGCCGCGCTGAGCGAAGCCACCCGCGCCGAGGTCGACCGGCTGATCGCGCGACAGGAAAAACGATTGAAGGAATTGAACTGATGGATCTCGAACTGAACGGCAAACGCGCGCTCGTACTGGGGGCCAGCCGGGGCCTCGGCATGGCGATCGCCAAGTCTCTGGCCGCCGAGGGCGCCACCGTCTTTGCCGCCGCGCGCAGCCGCGACAAGATCGCCGACTGTGCCGAAGGCATGGAGAACGTGAACCCGGTGCAATGCGACCTGTCGGACCTCGCCCAGGTCGATGCGCTGGCCGATCAGCTGCTCTCGGACGGCGGCGCGGACATCATCGTCAACAACGGCGGCGGCCCGCCCCCGGGTTCAGCGCAAGCGGCCGAGCGCGGCCAGTGGCTTGCGCATTTCGAGGCGATGGCGGCAAACCTCTTTCACCTCAACACGCGGCTTCTGCCCGAGATGAAGGCCCGCGGCTGGGGCCGGATCATCTCGATCACCTCCTCGGGCGTGGAGCAGCCCATTCCGAACCTCGCGCTCAGCAACGGCATCCGCTCGGCGGTTGTGGGCTGGTCGAAGACGCTGGCCAATGAGGTCGCCGGCGACGGCATCACCGTCAACGTGGTCATGCCAGGGCGCATCCACACGCAGCGGGTCGACGAGCTCGACGCCGCTGCCGCCAAGCGTACCGACAGCGTCGTGGCCGAGGTGGCCGCCAAGTCCCGCGCCACGATCCCGGCGGGCCGCTACGGCAAGCCCGAGGAATTCGCGGACGTGGTGACCTTCCTCGCCTCGGCCCGCGCGGGATACGTCACCGGGTCGCGCATCCGCATCGACGGCGGGTCGATCAAAGGGGTTTGATCAGGATCGATCAACGAGAGCAAAGCCGCCAATAGGGTGCTTAGGCCGCGATGGTTGCTACAAACAGGGTGACCACCCGAGGCCTGTTCGCATCAAAAGAGGCCGGCTAAGCGCGCGCAAGGGTATGCCATCGCGCTAGCCAGGCTGCCATCAACATCTCGTTGCTTGCGCGCGCACCTGTACATTGACCGCAGCGGGCGATTGAGGAGCGCAGGCTTACTTTAACGTAGCAAGATAGCTGCCATAGTCATTCTTGGTGAACATCTCGGCGCGCTCAGCGAGGGCCGCTTCGCTGATCCAACCATATTTAAAAGCGATCTCTTCCAGACAACCGGTTTGCAAACCCTGCCGTTCGGTCAGCGTGCGGACAAAATTCCCTGCGTCCAACAGGCTGCCATGGGTGCCAGTATCCAACCAAGCATAGCCACGGCCCATGCGCTCGACCTGCAGTTTGCCCGCTTGTAGATACTGGCAAAGCAGTGAGGTGATTTCTAACTCACCCCGCGCCGATGGCTGAACCTCTGCGGCATGTTTCGGGGCATCTCCGTCAAGGAAATAGAGACCTGTTACGGCGTAGTTCGAAGGCGGCACATCAGGTTTTTCGATGATCTCTTTGGCTATGCCATCCGCATCAAAGCTGACGACACCGTAACGTTTTGGGTCAGAGACGTGATAGCCGAACACCGTGCCCCCTTCGATACGCGCATCTGCGGCGGCCAGCATATCCGGCAGCCCATGGCCGAAAAATATGTTGTCACCGAGCACCATGGCCGAAGGCGCACTGGCAAGAAAGTCTTCGGCCAGTAGATATGCTTGGGCCAGACCATCGGGGTTTTCCTGCACGATGTAGGAAAGGTTGATCCCCCATTGGCTACCGTCGCCTAACGTCCGAATGAACTGCTCTTGATCCTGCGGCGTGGTGATTATGGCGATGTCACGGATGCCACCGAGCATGAGAACCGAGAGCGGGTAGTAGATCATCGGCTTGTCGTAAATTGGCAGCAGTTGCTTCGAAATCCCCATGGTGATCGGGTAAAGCCGCGTGCCGGAGCCTCCAGCGAGAATGATGCCTTTGCGTTTGCTCATGATCGGACTCCAAGGTCTTTGAGTATATGCGTCAGGGTCTCGCGCCAATCCGGCCTGATGATGCCGAAGGCAGTTCCTGTAGCGCTACAATCAAGCCGTGAATTCAGCGGGCGTTGGGCGGGTGTCGGATAGGCTGATGAGGGGATATCCTCTATCGCGCAGTTCAGCCCCGCCTGAGCGAAGATTTCGCGTGCGAAATCGGCCCAGCTGACATCCGGCGCGCCGGCGAAATGATATGTGCCGCTTTTGATCGGATCCTTTATCAGATGCCGCGCGATAGCATGACAAGCCCCCGCGATCTCGGCAGCGCCGGTGGGGCCGCCGATCTGGTCGGCGACAATGTTGAGGGCGTCACGCTCTGCCCCGAGACGCAGCATGGTTTTGACGAAGTTCGACCCATGTGCGGAAACCACCCAAGAGGTGCGCAGGATGGCAAAGGTGCCGCTCGCCGCCCGTACCGCTTGCTCTCCGGCAAGTTTGCTACGGCCATAAGCGCTAAAAGGGGCAGCTTGATCCTCTGCCTGCCAGGGCAACTCGCCGCTGCCGTCGAAGACATAATCGGTCGAAATCTGGATGAAGGGGATGGCTAGTGCCGCACAGGCACCGGCCATGGCGCCCGGGGCCGCCCCGTTGATTATGGTGGCGCGCGTTTCCTCCTCCTCGGCGTTGTCGACCGACGTATAGGCAGCCGCGTTGATCACCGCATCGGGGCTTTTTTGGTAGATCAGGTCAGCACAGATCTCAGGAGTCTCTAGATCAGCAGCGTCACGGCCGTAGCATTCTGTTCCCTCCAGGGCGGCAAGTTCGCGCGCGACCTGACCGGTTTTTCCGAAGACGAGAATAGCCATGCTCTCACCCCTTAGTGCCAAGGCGCTGACCCACGCCATCGCAGTTCTGCATCGCGCGCCACCAACCTTCATTATTGAGATACCACTGCACAGTAAGCTCCAGCCCCTCTTCCAGCGTTACCGACGGGCGCCAGCCTAGTTCATCACGGATACGGCTGGGATCAATGGCATAGCGCAGATCATGGCCCGCGCGATCCTGCACGAAGGTGATCTGATCGGCGTAGCGCGTTTCCTTGGGGCGCTTTTGATCAAGAATGCTGCATATGGTCTTCACAAGGTCGATGTTGCGGGCCTCGTTCTCGCCGCCAATGTTATATCTGCGCCCCGAGGCGCCTTTCTCCAAGACCAGCAGCAGCGCGTCTGCATGGTCTTCCACGTAAAGCCAGTCGCGCACGTTTAGCCCTTGACCGTAAACCGGGATCGGCTTGCCTGCCAAAGCGTTCAGGATCACCACCGGCACCAGTTTTTCAGGAAAGTGGAAGGGCCCGTAATTGTTGGAGCAGTTCGTCAACACGACCGGCAGACCATAGGTCTCATGCCATGCGCAGACTAGATGATCGCTGGATGCTTTGGAGGCCGAGTACGGCGAGCGCGGGTCATAAGGCGAATCTTCGGTAAAAATACCCTCTGCGCCAAGCGAACCATAGACCTCATCCGTCGAGACGTGGTGAAAGCGGAACGCTTCCGGTCTACCCTGCGCCACCCAATAGCTCCTCGCGGCTTCCAGCATGTTATAGGTGCCGATGATATTGGTCTCGATGAAATCCCCGGGCCCGTCGATTGACCGGTCCACGTGGCTTTCAGCGGCCAAATGCATCACCGCATCTGGCAGATGCTCCGTAAAAATACGATCCAGCGCCGGGCGGTCGCGGATGTCGGCATGCTCAAAGGTATAGAGCGGATCATCCGCCACGCTGACGAGGTTTTCGAGGCAACCCGCATAGGTCAGTGCATCGAGGTTGACGACCTCATGCCCCCGCGCTACCGCCAACCGGATTACTGCCGAACCGATAAATCCAGCTCCGCCCGTCACCAGAATTTTCATGCCGTCTTTCCGTAAGTAAATGGGCTGTTGAAAGCTGTCCAATGCATGGCCCTGGCGTCTTTGTCAGAGAAGATTGCCTCCCCGGTTATGCCCCAATCTATGCCAATATCAGGGTCGTCAAAACGCACAGCCCTATCGCATTCGGGAGCGTAGTAATCGGTGCACTTATAAATGATCTCTGTATAAGGCGCGCGCGTGACAAAGCCGTGCAGGAACCCTTTGGGTATCAGCAATTGCAATCCGTTCTCGGCGGTTAGGTCATAGCCGACCCATTGGCCATAGGTCGGGCTGCCCTTGCGGATATCCACCGCGACATCGAACAGCGCGCCTTGCCCGCAGCGTACCAGCTTGTCCTGTGCATGGGGCGGATTCTGAAAATGAAGCCCGCGCACGGTGCCAACTGCGGCAGAGATAGAATGATTGTCTTGCACGAAATCTAACGCGATCCCATGTTTCGCTAGTGTCTTGCGGTTCCAACTTTCGGAAAAGAACCCTCGCGCATCGCCGAACCTTGTGGGTTTCAACAATAGGACTCCCGGTAGGACGGTATAGCTTACTTGCATGATGGCTAATTCTCGGACTGCTTCTTGTTTTTCTTAGCAAGCAAAAGGTGTCTTGTCATGTGAAGGAAGGTAGGGAGTGAGATAGGACCACTAGAACGAGCCGGTTTGGGATAATGGTACTAGTCGGCCCAACTTACATAGAGAATAGGTTTTGTGGACCGGGCCCCGTTTCACTGGACACCTAAGCGGTTTTGATCTTGGTTCTGATAAACTCTCAGGGCGAGCGCCAACTTGGGCCACTGTGTGATTGGTTGTCATTATAGTCCTCGATCCATTCTCCTATCAAATTCAAATCGGTTTCGGCGTTGGGTAGTGGAAGGATGCGCGCGCAATTGCGCTTGAGCGTAGGCTTCGGACATACCATTGGATTGCGGGCTTGAAACTGGCGTGAAGCATGACGTCAGGCCGAGTTGGCGAGTAAGAATGCGGGTTTTCTTTGCTATGTAAGCGCTTCCGTTGTCGGATAAGATCTCGATCACCTCTGGCGCATGATAGCTGCCGAAGCGTATATCGACCGCCTCCAGAAGCATGTCATGCACGTCCGAGCCACTGATCCCGGCATTGGCGACAGCCTGCCAGACGATGAGTTCGCGATCATGAGCATCGAGCAGAAACGCCACGCAAATAACATTGCCATTTCAGCAAGTGAACTTCTGCCCATCAGAGTATGAGCGTAGGTTCGACCCCATCATGATGACCTTGCCATCATAGGCGCGTTCGGGCCGGTCGAAGCCGGGTAGCTCCAGCAGCAGGTGATTGGCCTTCACAATGCGATAGACGCGTTTGTGGCTTGCCGGGGCAAGACTTTCTGCCCTGAGCTCCCGGTTCAGTACTGCACAGTTCCGGCAGCAGCCATAGATTGGGCGCTCCGCCACCAAACGCCCAACACGAGGCAAGAGCGCCGCGGCCCGAGCTCTATAATAGCTCCGACACGGCTCCGTTCTTCCGCCCTGGCGTCCATGCAGGTTTGAACGGGATACACCTAACGTCTGTGCCACAGCCGTCATTGGGAACCGCCCGGTTTGAGGTGCCCTAGGCGTGCGCAAGCAAGGTCGGTTTTTTGACCGGGGCTTATCCAGCGCTTCCTTCAAGTTTTCCACTTCCAGGATCTTGCACCCCGGCTGTCGTTCGAGTTCTCCGACGCGGACTTCCATATCTCGGACAGTTTTGTTGCTGGTCACGCTGTCATCCCCTGTTACGGCTACCCTCCCTCCTTCGGGCATCAATCTAAGTCAACGATACAGCAGATTGGGGCCAAGCCATTGCGACGGCCAACGACGGAAACGCTATCCCCGCCGTAGAGGGTCTCTTCAACGATACGCAGCTTTCTGCTGCCGACGGGCGTCGACGGCGTCCGCCATAAGCAATGTTTTCCATCTCAGATATATGTACGTGCCTAAGGATATCCCTAAGCCTTGTGTGGTTGCCGTCCGTAGTGCAAGAGCCATTCTGACTTTTAAACGTGTGATCGAGTTCGGTCTTGTGTCAGGCCTCAAATTTGCGGCTTTGCTTTGGTCGGAGCCGCGGGCCGGTATGGTGATCCGCGGATTGGGTCCAAATCTCCTTGGCGAGCTTGACGCTCCTTGGCTTAAACTGGTTTCCACAATCCGGATCTGTTCGATCATGCGCCCATTCAGGTCATCGACTTCTCACACCTCCTTGCCGGGCTTGGCTTTTAGTTCGTCGGCATGTCACATAGCCGCAGCCAAGGCCGGATCTCGATAATCTTCGTTTTTGATCAGCATAGCCCAGATCGTTCGCGCCATCTTGTTCGCCAGCGCGACTGCCCCCAACATCCGTGGCTTCCTTGACAGTATGCGCGCCAACCATGATCCCGACTTAGGCGGCTTACGGCTAGCCCAATTCACACAAGCCATCGCGCCGATGATTAGCAGCCTTCGGATATCAGCCTGACCAGCTTTCGATACCCGGCCTAGCCTTTCTCTACCACCAGACGAAAATTGCCGGGGAACGAGCCCAAGCCAGGCCGCAAAATCGCGACCACAGCGGAAGTTCTCCATAGCTGGCGCGAAGGCTTCAATAGCCAACGCAGTCACCGGACCTACGCCTGGCATAGTCTGAAGCCGCCGCGCGGACTTACTATGTCGGGATAATTCCGTGAGCCTCTTCGTTTTCTTCTCAATTCGCGCCGTCTGCTCACCAATCTGAGCTAACAAATCGTGGCACTCTTCCCGAACAAGCTCAGGGAGGTCGATCTCGTCCCCTTCGATCACGGCCTTGATTTGCTTGATGCGACCAATACCGAGTGGAATGACTTGACCGTATTCGTAAAGCATCGATCGAAGCGCGTTTACCAATTCCGTCCTCTGACGAACCACACGTTCGCGTGCTCGGAACAGGGCAGCCCGTGCTTGCTGATCGGAAGTCTTAGGCTGCACAAACCGCATCTCTGGCTGGCGCGCAGCAATAACAATTGCTTCCGCATCTGCAGCATCGTTCTTTTGGCGTTTGACGAAGGGTCGTACATATTGCGGTGCAATCAGTTTTACATCATGGCCCGCTTTGGCTAGTTCGCGGGCCCAGTAATGGGCACTTCCGCAAGCTTCTATTATGACAAGTGCTGGCGGTTGCTCCGTGATGAATCGGAAGAATTGTCCACGTGACAGTTTCTTCCGGCACTTCACATGACCTGTCATCGATGCCACGTGAACCTGGAAAGCATTCTTGGCCAGGTCAATCCCGATCATTGTATCCTTCATGTCGCCATCCTCTCTATTCTGGGGCTGTGCCGGCCACAATTTTGGCACAACACGATGCCGTTTGGGGAGGACGGCAACCACCCCATCTCCTTGGTCAGCCCAAGGTGTCTGTTCGAAATGGGGGCCTGTTCATCGCCCCATCTCATACGACGTGCTACACTCGCGCCGTCCCTGTCTACAACGCAGATCGAAATCTCTTTCAGCGACATCCAAACCGACGTAGTATTCCATAGGTAGTTCTCCTCTCGGCTTATATCCTTGAGACCAGCATACCGGACCTCGTTCTTCGCCTGAGAGCGACCGCTGCAATCACACCATGTCGTGTGAGGATCTTGACAGCGATTGCACCGCGTAAGGTATTGCGATTCATGTAAATAATACCGATTAGCAGCTTCTTGTCATCGCCCCAAGGCTTTCCTTCCGACTTGGGAAAGAAGGGAGCCAAATGGGCCATCTGCGCGTCGGTCCGCCAGAAAAAAGGCTAATACCAATGCTCCATTGTCCGAGCGGTGAATCATGCCGCGCGAGCGAAAACAATTGTTCCTAAGCTACGCCTAAGCGGCGTTACAGAACTGAGAAAACCTGGCGAAAGTAAGAAATATCCAGTGATGCCAGAAAATGGCGCTGCTCGTTGTAAACCTGCCGCAAAATTCACATCTCTGCACGCCACCCTCAGGCTAATGTGGTATTGCTATAGAATTACTTTGGTCATTCAGTTTCAATATCTATAGCGCGCCTTCCGTGATAAGCTGTTAGATGATTATCGCGCACGACTTTCAAAATCTGTTCGAATGCACGCCAGTTTTTGCTGGTGACGTTCCTAGACGTAATGTCTTTCACAGACATCTCTATCTTTTTCAGTTCGTGCATCAAAGGCGTGGCCTTATCAGATATTTGAACCATTCTGGCACGGCGGTCATTTGGGTCGACGCTACGGTATATCAGTCCTGCAGTTTCAAGGTTCTTTATTACTCGCGTCACGCTCATCGCTCCAAAGCCACTTAGTTCAGCCAGATCATTCTGGCTCAAAGGTCCGAAGCGAGCGATATTTGCTAATGTTCTCGCCTCACCGGGCGTAACACCCAAATCTGCTTCGCGTACTTCATGCTCAAACTCCGCTCGCAACATTCGCGCTATATCAAGCAGCAGAAAAAATGGGGTATCTGACTCTACCGGTTGATGCATGTTGCCTGCCCTAGATAAGCGTAGATAGGTTTAGTAGTGGTCCAGCAGTTGCAGCGCAAGTTCAATGCCCCTGCCTGCAAGTCAGTTTGCTAATTGGCATGCGCCCCCTAAGGGTCCGCTTTCCCGAGCTAGCTATGTTTAGTATTTAGTCTTCTTCTTACTGTTGGTGACACTTCCCATGGGAGGGCATCGGGTTCGAATGCGGGCGTGCACTTATATATGATACCAAGTAATCATATCTTCAATAGGTAATATTATGAAATCACGTGGAGGGCCCAGAGCAGACACCGCTCCAGTCATTGTCCGGATGCCGACGGCGTTAATAAAGGCTCTCGATGAGGCGCGTCGGGCGGAGGAGGATCTGCCAACGCGACCGGAATTGATCCGACGTATCTTGGTGGAATGGGCTGAGGGCAGGCAGACCAAGTAATGCTCTCTACTGAGAGTTGATGGGCATGGTGTTAAAGGTGCTGTTTTTGGTGTACTCTGCCTGCCAAAGCGTTTTGCAAGCCGTGCGAAGCCCCCGACGCTTACTTAATTTGATCGGCCCTATCTGTATCGCGCGGCATTTGGACGACATTCTGAGCTGAAGTTTCCGCTGCAACTTGTTGTTTGCCGGCAAATTCCAGCAACGATTTGTGGATACGATAAGCGCGAGACCTTTTGCCGTTTATCTTAGGCAGCCTGTACTGTTGGCTGTTTCTTTCGCCGCCCGCGTGAAGGTAATTGGCATCCTGCAGATACGTAACGGCTGTGTCGGATGTGGCTTTGCCGTGGCTGAGTGCGAAGGTTGAAGCATGCAGGTATATGTAAGTGTCATCCTGATACCCGCGAATGTTTGCTGTATCGTGTTCGGTATTGGTGGCTTCCGCGATGGTCATGAAGCGATCTTGGTTCTGCAGAAGGTAGTCGCGAATGCTTTCAAGAATATTGACCTGGTCATAGGGCATATTGCCTCGATCACCGAGCCAGCGCTTTGCGACTTCCTGTACTGCAGCTATTGAAGTGCCTTCTGGCCATCCGGTGATCCCCCATGTTGAGGCGAGTTCACCTGCGACTGCGATCAGAGCGAAGGCATCGATGACGCGCCGGATTTCTGTTGTTTTGGTATCACCTGCAACAATCCCAAGGGCATTGCCAAGTTGGGTGATCGTGGGCGCAAGGGGGCGTGGCGTGAGCGCTTATGCGGTCATCTGGAGCGCATAGTCGTTCCACAGGCTGAAGGCGTCAGCCCGTGCGTGGCGGTATGAAGATGCGGTGAGACGATAGCGACGGGGACGGAAGAGGGTGTTTATCTGATCATGGGCCGCGAGGAATCTCTGCGCCTGTCGTTGGGACTTGAAGCGCCCCATGATTTTCTCTCGCCGTCGCGTTGGTCTATGAGAGCCCGCGATCCGGTTGTTCAAGCCCTTGTGTGCCCGATGATCGGCGTCGGGAGCGAGCTTCCGGATCGGCGCAAAATAGCTGCGCAGTTTGTCGGTGATCACCACACGGGGCTGGCCGAACTGCGCGATGAGCCTTGCCAGAAAGCGCTTTGCCGCCCTGGCATTTCTGCGGGTTTGCACGAGGATGTCGAGCGTGTCGCCATTGGCATCCACGGCCCGCCACAGCCAGTGCTTCTTGCCACGGATCGGGATAACCACCTCGTCCAGATGCCAGTTGTCTGAAGGCGCTGGCCGGTCTCGTAGGATGCGGGTCGAGAAATGCCCGCCAAAGCGGTTGACCCAAAGCCTGATGCTCTCGCGGCTCACGATCACGCCGCGCTCGGCCAAAAGGTCCTCGACGTCCGCCGTGCTCAAAGCAAAACGGTGCCAGGCCCAGACGGCATAGGCAATGATCTCCCGGGGAAAGCGAAAGCCCTTCAGGCGCGGCATGGATGACGGCATTTTCATCCGAGATCCTGTAGCAGGGGCTCCACGACACAACAACTTGGCAATGCCCTCGGGCCTTCGAAGCAACTTGGCAGCGCTGCCGCGTCCACTGGATGCGCAACGCGCTGGCCCACGTCTCCAAAGGCCAGCACACCGTCGTGGCCGCAGCAATCCGCCAGGCCTTCGAGCGGCCGGACCGCGCCCATGCCGCCGAGACATAGCATCGCGTGGCCGATCAGGTCCGCCCCCGCTGGCTCAAGCTTGCGGATCTCATGGATGCCAGCGAGCACGACGTGCTGGCCGATATGTCTTTCCTGCGTCAACACCGCACAAAGTTGCATTCTACCAACCCGATCGAGCGACTGAACAAGGAAGTCAAACGTCGCGCCGATGTCGTCGGGATCTTCCCGAACGAGGCATCCATCATGCGCCTGATCGGAGCAGTCCTGTTCGAGCAGAATGACGAATGGCAGACCTCAAGCCGCTACATGCTGGTCGAGGCCTTCGCCCAGATCGACAAGGAGGAGATCGACCCCATTCTCAGCATTGCCACAAAAGCCGCCTGATCATGCCCTCAGGTCATCTCCCAATTTACACCACCTTGACGGACGTGACCAACACCCAGAAGTTTGCGACAGAACCCGTGCGCGACATATCTAAGCGTTTTAGACTTTCTTCCACTAGAAGGGAGGGGTCCCGCGATAGCACAAGGCGTTTTTTCGGCCGCGGTACTTTTATTCCTTTCCTAAGTTGGAATAGTGTCTGCCAATCATTTCCGGGGGACCACATGCCTTACTATCGATCAAGAACTAGCACTCATGGCCGCAACATGGCAGGTGCCCGCGGCCTCTGGCGCGCGACGGGGATGAAGGACGGCGATTTCGGCAAGCCGATCATCGCCATAGTCAACAGTTTCACACAGTTTGTGCCTGGCCACGTCCACCTAAAAGATTTGGGTCAGCTTGTCGCCGGGGAGGTCGAAAAGGCGGGTGGTGTCGCCAAAGAATTTAATACCATTGCGGTAGACGACGGCATCGCAATGGGCCACGACGGTATGCTTTATTCCTTGCCCTCGCGCGAAATCATCGCCGACAGCGTGGAATACATGGTAAACGCCCACTGCGCTGACGCAATGGTATGCATTTCGAATTGCGATAAAATCACACCGGGCATGATGATGGCTGCGATGCGCTTGAATATTCCCGTGATCTTCGTCTCCGGCGGTCCGATGGAGGCAGGCAAGATCGACCTTGCGGACCTTGAAATGACCAAGATCGATCTGGTCGACGCAATGGTTGCGGCCGCGAGTGAGACACTGACCGACGCGCAGGTCCAGCATATCGAGGAAAACGCCTGTCCGACCTGTGGGTCGTGTTCCGGCATGTTCACCGCCAATTCGATGAACTGCTTAGCCGAGGCGCTGGGGCTGGCGCTGCCTGGCAACGGGTCAACACTGGCCACCCACGTCGACCGTAAATCCCTCTTCCTGGAGGCTGGTCGCCGCATCGTTAGCATCACCAAACGTCATTACGAAATTGAGGAAAAGGGTTTGCTGCCGCGCGAGATTGCCACGTTCGAAGCGTTCGAAAATGCGATGAGCCTGGATATCGCTATGGGTGGATCGACGAATACGGTACTGCATCTGCTGGCCATAGCCAGCGAGGGCGAAGTCGATTTCACGATGGACGACATCGACCGGCTGTCGCGCAAGGTGCCTTGCTTGTGCAAAGTGGCGCCGAACATTGCAAACGTCCATATGGAAGACGTTCATCGGGCTGGCGGCATATTCTCTATTCTGGGCGAACTGTCGCGGGCCGGGCTGCTGCATAACGATTGCAGCACGGTGCATGCCACAACGATGGGTGAGGCGATTGCCAATTGGGACATCAAGGTCGCCAACAATCCTGAGGCCGAAAGTCTGTTCAAAGCAGCCCCTGGCGGTGTGCGCACTACAAAGGCCTTCAGCACGGGAAACCGGTTCAAGGAGTTGGACAGGGACCGTGAAAAGGGCGTGATCCGGTCTAAGGCCCATGCCTTTAGCCAGGACGGCGGCCTTGCGGTTCTGTTCGGCAATATCGCAGCCGAAGGCTGCATTGTGAAAACAGCGGGGGTTGATGCCTCTATCCTGAAATTCACAGGCACCGCCCATGTTTGCGAAAGCCAAGACGCCGCCGTCAATGACATCTTGACCGGCAAGGTGAAGGAAGGCGCCGTAGTGGTGATCCGCTATGAAGGGCCGCGCGGTGGGCCAGGCATGCAGGAGATGCTTTATCCAACGTCTTACCTTAAATCCAAGGGGCTGGGGAAAGCCTGCGCTTTGCTCACTGATGGGCGGTTCTCGGGTGGAACCTCCGGTCTGTCGATTGGCCACGTCTCGCCTGAGGCGGCAGAGGGTGGCGCCATCGGTCTAGTCGAAAATGGCGACACGATCAAAATCGACATCCCCAACCGCGCTATTCACTTGGCAGTTGATGATGCGACGCTCGTCGCTCGCCGCGCCGCACAAGACGCAACTGGCTGGCATCCTGCGTCACCGCGCAAGCGCAAGGTTTCAAAAGCGTTGCATGCCTATGCCGCTTTAACCACCAGTGCAGCGAAAGGAGCTGTGCGTGATATATCGAGGCTAACCTCTGGCCAATAAAAGCGATGGCCGAACATTTGGATTACCCGCCAAGTGCGACCGACTGGCTGCTGACAACTTTGGTTAGACTTGGATATCCTCGGCAAGTTCGGGGCATTGGCGAGTATTGCTGTCGATGAAGTTCCCGTCCGTTGGCATGACCTTCCTTGAACAGAACGATATCACGGTCTTGGTGCAGTCTATCCTGAGCAATCTGGGAAAGCGCAGCGGTGAACTTGTCCGCCTCAGCATTATCGAAGACGGGCGGCTGTGCTTTTTGCCACCTGTCATGGGTGTTGTCACATTAACGGGCCTGAGGTTGCTGATTCATTGATTTCGTCTTAGGCTCAGGACCCATTGATTATCGTGGAGCCGCATGATTCACCGTCCGAAAACGGAGCGGTGATATGTCTGATCT
>ENA-OWNT01000640-OWNT01000640.1-seawater-metagenome-genome-assembly--contig:-NODE-640-length-69297-cov-8.585553_pt1 | contig 69297 bp, 61 predicted proteins | sample MGYA00238136_ERZ651165 | MGnify/ENA primary metagenome ERZ651165 (study PRJEB26861, sample SAMN08777766) | seawater metagenome | isolation source: coastal seawater | place: USA: Florida | collected... | reverse complement strand
ATATAAGTCCTATTGGAGGAAACAATGGATCAACGTTCGATGTATTCAAGTGCATCTCAACCATCGGTATTGCAAACAAACAAGGTTTTGCGCAATACCTACATGCTGCTTGCGATGACACTGGCGTTTAGTGCGGTTTGTGCTGGTATAGCTATGGCAGTAGGCATCTCTCCTATGATGTCACTAGGTATGACCATTGGCGCTTTCATCACTTTGTTTGTTGTACAGAAGAAAGCTGACTCAGCGTCAGGTATCTACTGGGTATTTGCATTTACTGGCTTAATGGGTGCTTCCTTAGGTTACACGCTTAACTTCTACCTTGGCGTAGCAGGCCCTGGCCTTATCATGGAAGCGCTTGGCGCCACAGCGTTGGTGTTCTTTGCACTTTCTGGTTATGCACTAACTACGAAGAAAGATTTCTCTTTCATGGGCGGCTTTTTAGTTGTGGGTCTTGTGGTTGTGCTTGTGGCGGCTATAGCGAACATATTCTTCGCGGTACCTGCAGTAAGCCTAGCAATAAGCGCTGCTATTGTTTTCATCATGTCAGGTTTTATCCTGTTTGATACCAGCAGAATTATACACGGCGGTGAAACTAACTACATTCGTGCTACAGTTTCGCTATACTTGAACATCTACAACTTGTTCACGTCAATCCTACACCTACTGGGTGCATTTGGTGGCGACGATTAATTGGCGATTAAGGTTTTAAAATAAACACCCCTTAACCGGGGTGTTTTTATTTGTATGGCAGAATTTTCAATACTTATTACTTCGTCACCTTTTAATGGTGACAGCGCTATGCGCGCACTAGCGTTTATTAATGGCGTAATTGCTAACGGCGATAAAGTAAACAACATATTCTTTTATGGTGATGGCGTATATCACGCAAATTCGCTCATGCTTGATACGGGTGACACCTTTAGTGCATATCGAGCGTGGTCGAAGCTTTCTTCCGAACACAATGTAGCGCTTTTGGTATGTATTACAGCCGCTGTTAAAAGGGGCATTGTTAGTCAGCAAGAAGCTGATGACAATGGCATTGGCTATGCCAATCTTCAAGCTCCTTTTGAGCAAGCTGGTTTAGGCGAATTTTTTACTTCGCTTCACGGTTGCACTAACTTGGTACAATTTTGATGGCTTTGATTTTGATAAGGTTAACGCAACCTCCCTACTCTAATGCGTTAACCCAAGATGGAGTAGACTTCGCTTTAGCTGCAACCAATTATGGCCATGAAGTTAAAGTACTGTTTGAAGACCTTGCCTTACTTCAGTTAGTAAAAACAGCATCGGTGAAAGGCCTAAAAAATAACAGTAAGCGTTTAGCATCAATGCCGCTTTTCGATATCGACGATTGCTATGCATGTAAAACCAGTACTAAAGCCATGCAACTCAACGAATCACTTCAAAACACCAGTGTTATTGAAGAGTTAGATTGTAAATGGTTAGCAGCATCCGAGAAACTTGCGCTTATTAAAAGTGCCGACCATGTAGTAACGTTCTAATGTTAATCTCAATTTCTCACGCAAGGCTTACTGAATCTCACAAAGATGTACTCGCAGCATCATGCTCTGCAAGTGAAGCTGTGGCAATTGTATTCAGTGGCGATGGCGTCTATTCATTGCAGCCAAACGAAAACATAATCGAAAAGTGTTTATCAATAAGCACAGAAGAAACAACAGAGTGCGATCTACGCTTTTACGCTGTTGCAGAAGACGTGTTTTCACGTGGCGTAAATGTAGACCAAAACATAACTCAAATTACCAATCAAGAGCTTGCTGCGCTTGCGGCTGCGCATAAACAATGGGTAACGCTTTAATGACACAAGATACGTTTAGCTTCACGTATAACGGCCAAGATATCGCTACAGACAAGGCAGGCTACTTACTTGACCATACACAGTGGGATGAGGGTATGGTGGAGTTACTTGCGCGTGAGGAAAATATAGAAATGACAGACGCACATTGGGAAGTGGTTCGCTTTGTACGTGCTTTCTATGAAGAGTATGAAACTAGCCCAGCAATACGCGCGCTAGTAAAAGCAATGGCCAACAAATACGGTCCTGAAAAAGGTAACAGCCGCTATCTTCAGCGACTGTTTAAGCGCGGACCAGCTAAACAAGCCACAAAACTAGCAGGGCTTCCAAAGCCTGCCAAGTGTCTATAGCTCTTCTTTCTTAGCTTCCGTGCGAGTTAGGTAAACGAAATATGGTTACGCATAACTCATGCTTTATCCGTAGCGCGAAGTATTTCTGAACTACTCGTAGGCTCTGCACCTTTAAATGTTTTCACCTGTGTTATTCGCAGGTCTGTATACAGCTTTGGAGTCGCTAATAGTTGTTCAACCTCATAGTTCATGTCGTTTTGCAGCCAAGCATTAATCATGTCTTTGTTGTGCGGTAAAAAGCATGGAATTGACTTTTCGTGATATTTGCTAAAGCCGTCAATGGGCGGACGAGTAACCACTGCGCAAGAATACGCTCCATTGCTGAAAATTCGGTAAACTGCTCCAAGTAAGAGCACGCCGCATTCGGGCTGCATCAAATAATGAGACTTTCCTTTACCACCCAGAGAAGGGTTAGACTCCCCTATTGCCGTTGCCACCACAATTCCCCTACGGTGGTGAATGGCTTTTTTCCAATATGGGCTGTCTATATTGCGAGCATTAAACGTAGTACGTTCACCTATCTCAAGGGTTTCGCCATTAGGCTTTGCGTCAAACCACCATGTAGCATCAATTCCTGTCGAATGGTTTACGATTAAATTGGTAATACGCTTGGTAGCAACTCTTCCAAAAGCCGGATAAAAGTTTATAACATTGCTTTGATTCGCTTCGTCTTTAAAAAGGGGAATGGTGTGCTGCAGCCCTACTTCTTCTAGCAATGCGATAACAGCTGGCGAGTCAGTAACTCGCTGAATAAAGCCACACATGGTTTACTCCCTAAATACGCTCTATTCAAAGGAAACAATTCAAAGGGCCCAATTCAAAACGCTCAGTTCAAAAAGCATATTTCGTATTTTATGCTTCTATTGCTTTTATGCCCTTATCACTACTCGCCAGTTCTTGATGCTTGCTTCGTGTTTGGCGGTTAAATCAGACACCCAATAAGTTGTAATAGCTAAATTCTTTTCAAACAAAAAGCTATTTACACGAAGCCTAACTACACACGCATTCTTGTTGGGGAAAGGCTTTACTAGTATATAGGTACCTGGGGCTACTTGCTCAATATCAGTCAAAAGCGCAGTAGTTCCAGATCCGCCTTTTAGTTCAATTTGATATTCAATCGTATGAAAACCGTGAATATCTATGCCAGAGCTGGACAACAGTGAGACCTTTGCCAACATATTCTCTGTATTTACGGTATCTTGCATTGGATTCTAATGCCTATAAAAAAGACGTTTTCGTTGTGCCGATTCTGGGCTAGTTTGTGTTTGAGTATTTCATCACACATCATTACACACCAGTACAGAAATGCACCCAATCGCTACTGAATAAGCGTGTCATGCTGCGTATCTGTTGTGCAATTCAACTTCAGCAAACATAGCTCATTACTAAAAGCGCATGAGGCGATGATTCTAAAATTTACAATGCTCTTTGGCTTTTGCGGCGTTTCTTGAACCCACCAATTTGAAGTTTAAAGGCACTGTAGTTAACACAGGCGTACGCTCTTTATTATCTGATGTTGGTGACCAACGCCACTTATGTAAGGCCAACACCGCTTTGTTATCGAATACCCCTTCAGGATAAGACATTGCTATTTTATAACCTGTCGCTCGACCATTGTTGTCTATTCTTACCTGAACATCTACACAACCGGACAACGCTTTACGTCTTGCTGTAGCCGGAAATTGGGGTTGAGAGTGTTGCACTAGTTTCCAATAGTCACTTAAAGCCTGAGCGCTGTCCGCTTTGGTTAAATCAATATAGTCACTGCCCAGTGGCTCTTTGACCTGTGCCTCTTTGGCATTTGAGTAAATTGTTAACGTCGATAAAGCTATTGCTGTAGTAATTGAGATAAGTGTTTTCATAGTTACATCCTAGTAGTAATAGCGAAGAACAAAGGCGTTACTTATTGGATTCGCCGTCCTAATTTCTCTTTGAAAAAATATCAAAAGCTAATCTTTTGAAGTGTTTCGGGCTATATCTAGCTAACCAAATAAAAGATATGAACAAAAAGAAAAGCCCAACATATTCTGTTGGGCTTTAAAACAATAATGCATCTAACGTTACGACGCGCTGATAACTTCTTGACCGTTCATATACGGTACTAGCGCTTTCGGTACGGTAACACTTCCATCGGCTTGCTGGTTATTTTCTAAAATAGCAACAAGCGTTCGACCTACGGCAAGCCCTGAACCATTGAGCGTATGAAGAAGCTCTGGCTTATTCGTTTCAGGGTTACGGAAGCGTGCCTGCATACGACGCGCTTGGAAATCTAGCATGTTTGAACATGAAGAAATCTCGCGGTATGTATTTTGCGCAGGAAGCCATACTTCTAAATCGTAGGTTTTACATGCGCCGAAGCCCATATCACCGGTGCATAAAAGCACTTTACGATAAGGTAATTCTAGTTTTTGTAGAATAACCTCAGCGTGACCCGTTAACGCTTCTAATGCATCGAAGCTATCTTCAGGTTTCACTAATTGCACAAGTTCAACTTTATCAAACTGGTGCTGGCGTATAAGTCCTCGTGTGTCTCTGCCGTACGAACCCGCTTCAGAGCGGAAACAAGGCGTGTGTGCAGTCATTTTCACAGGTAGCGACTTCGCATCAAGAATTTCGTCACGCGCAATGTTGGTTAAAGGTACTTCTGCTGTTGGAATTAGGCTTAGTCCCTGTCCTTCCTCGGTCGCTGGCTTAGTGTGGAATAGATCTTCTCCAAATTTCGGTAATTGACCAGTTCCATACAAGCTGTCTGCATTTACTAAATAAGGCACGTACATTTCTTGGTAGCCGTGCTCTTGTGTATGCGTGTCTAGCATAAATTGCGCAATAGCACGGTTCAAACGTGCGATATCACCACGCATCACCACAAAACGGCTGCCAGTTAGCTTGCTTGCCGTAGCGAAATCGAGTCCATTATTTAACCCTTCCGCAACGTCCACATGATCTTTTACTTCAAAGTCGAATGTGCGTGGCTCACCCCAGCGCGAAATCTCAACATTGTGATCTTCATTTTCACCTTCAGGCACCGACTCGTCTGGCAAGTTGGGAATACCTTGTGTGAAAGCATTGATTTCTTCTAGCAGTTCGCTAAGCTCTGCTTTCGCTGCGTCTAGTTCGTCGCCAAGCTTTCCAACTTCAGCTAATAAAGGTGCTATGTCTTCACCTTGCGCTTTAGCTTTACCTATGGACTTACTTCGTACATTACGTTCGTTTTGCAGATCCTGTGTTCTGGACTGAAGTGTTTTTCTTTTTTCTTCAAGCGAACTGAAAGCTGCTACGTCGAGGTTAAAACCACGGGCAGCCAATCGCTTGGCTGTTTGTTCTATATCGCTTCGCAAACACTTTGGATCTAACATGTGTTTCTAATTATCCTTTCATTAATTCAATCGCCAACCACCCAGCCAATAGGCAGGCGCCAACGTTAAGAAATACATTTGCAATGGCACGTTGCCAAAGCCCATTTTCTAATAAAGTTAACGTTTCAACTGAGAACGTTGAGAATGTTGTAAACGCACCTAACAAGCCAACACCCAATAAAGCACGGTAGGGAGAGTCAGATAAGTCATTTCGCTCTATAAATCCGTATAGTATGGCTAAAGCAAACGACCCTACAACGTTCACGGCTAGTGTACCAAACGGTAGATGTTTTCCAAATAAGGAATCCACTGAAGTCGTAACAAAATACCGTAAACAAGCCCCCGTTGCGCCGCCAATGGCAATAAAACAATACAAAGCTAGTCCTTGAGGCAACGTGGCACTCCTATTATTGAATTATTATTCGTTGAATGAGGTGTTTTAAACGTATTCAGCAAATACATGCTGACACGTTACTTTAACGTTTATTAGTGCTTTGCGCATTAAGTGTGTCTAGGTAATCTCGTTTGGCTTTTAGTGCTTTTTCAAGACCACGCTCGTTTGGAAAGTAAAAGCGCGTTCCTGACAAACTTTCTGGAAAATACGTTTCGCCAGCAGCAAACGCGTTTGCTTCGTTATGCGCATAGCGGTAACCGTCGCCATGACCGAGCTCTTTCATCAACTCGGTGGGTGCGTTGCGTAAATGTAACGGTACTGGTGCATCGGCAGTTTTTCGCGCCAATGCTTTAGCCTCGTTGAAAGCCATATAAACTGCGTTGCTCTTTGCAGCTAATGCACAATAAACCGCAGCCTGTGCAATAGCGCGCTCACCCTCTGTAGGCCCAACGCGGTGAAATGTATCCCATGCATTGATGCAAAGCTGCATTGCTCTTGGGTCGGCATTGCCAATATCTTCTGATGCGATGGCAAGTAAACGCCTTCCAACATACAGCGCATCACCGCCGCCATCTAAAATTCTGGCATACCAATACAATGCTGCATCGGGGTCGGACCCCCTAACCGACTTATGAAATGCCGAAATCAAATCATAAAAAGTGTCGCCTTTATTATCGTAGCTAGCAACCTTTTGCCCCACAGCCTGCTCTATGTCACCCACTGAAATTTCGCTGTCGCTGGTAAAGTCTGCTGATAGCTCTAGGTAAGTAAGCAAACGTCGTGCGTCACCGCCACTCAATTCAACCAACGCGCCTTTTGCATTCTCTGCAATACTTAGCTTGCGTTCGCCCAAGCCATTTTTATCATCAGATAACGCCCTTTCAACCAGTTCAAACAACGCTTGCTGTTCTAGCGGTTTTAGCACATAAACTCGCACTCTTGATAGCAGTGCATTGTTAAGCTCAAACGAAGGGTTTTCGGTGGTGGCGCCAATAAACGTTACTACGCCCGACTCAACAAATGGAAGAAATGCGTCTTGCTGACTTTTGTTAAAGCGGTGAACCTCATCAACAAATAATAAGGTTTGCTGATTATATCGTGCGTTATCTTCTGCTTTTTCCATAGCAGCACGAATGTCTTTTACACCACTTGTCACCGCTGAAATTCGTATAACGTTGGCGTTAGTGTAATGGGCAATTAGTTCAGCTAACGTTGTTTTACCCGTGCCTGGCGGGCCCCACAAAATCATGGAGTGGCAGTGGCCTGCCTCAAGCATTTTTCTTAACGGTTTGTCGCTGCCAAGTAAGTGCGATTGACCGCTATATTGCTCAATTGTAGTAGGACGCATGCGCGCCGCTAAGGGCGCAAAGCTTTTATTAACGTTGGTCATCTACAATAAAGCTGTCAGGCACGTCTACTGCGAATGTATCAGCGGCTAACACAAAGCGCGTTTCAACATTGTCGAATACTAAAGTGCTAATTTGCTGCTGAGTATCTAACATATTTAGTGCTGCTAAGTTACCCAATGAATTAAACGTTAGTGTTAGTGTTTTAATTTGACCGCCAACTTCATTGGGGGTCACTTGGAAACTTCTTAACGCTTCGTCTTCCACAGAGACATTTAGCTCTGTTATAGAAAACTGACTCCATGTTGCATTATCACTGGCAGTCAACAAAACAATTGGATTGTCCTTAATTGCACTCTCCTGCGAAAGCACGGTGACTTGCTCTACAAATGTGTCTACGTTCCACACCGCTTCGCCATCAGCAATTAGCAACGTTTCGTCAGGAAACGTCGTTTCCCACCTAAGTTTATTGGGGCGCGTCATCGTTAAAACGCCCTGGGCTTCGTGAACTACGTTTTGTTGTGCGTCTACCACGGTTTGATTAAACGTGGCTCGGTACTGCTTCATGTCAGCAAGCAGTGCCTTCAACGAATCCGTAGCAGAGACAAGAGCGCTGCTGTGGTGACCTTCGTGAGATAAGTGTTTCTCTATTTGTTGGCTGCCTTCCTTGGTTACCGAATGTTGGCTTTCCGATGGCTTACTTTCGGTCTGCTGCGCATTCACATAAGTGAGGTTATAGGTTGAAATTACGCTCGCTAAAAAAATCGAAACTGCTTTTTTCATTCAATGCTTCCAGTGATTAATCCTTGTGAGGGGGCGGTGCAAGAACTTCTCTATTACCGTTATGTCCCTGTGCACTTACGACACCACTCATTTCCATTTGTTCAACTAGGCGAGCAGCTCTGTTGTAACCAATTCTAAATTTACGCTGTACGCTACTCACGCTTGCGCGCCGTGTTTCGGTAACAAACGCAACGGCTTCGTCATAAAACGCATCAAACTCTTGGTCTTCGCCTTCAGGTTGTTCACCAGGTAGCAATACTTCGGCTGTCGCCTCACCATTAAGAATTTCATCGATGTAATCGGGCTTACCGCGTTTCTGCCAATCGGCAACAACAGCATGTACTTCATGGTCGTCAACAAACGCACCATGAACCCTAGTAGGTACAGGACTCCCAGGCGGAAGGTACAGCATATCACCCATACCAAGCAGGGTTTCAGCACCCTGTTGATCTAATATCGTTCTTGAGTCAATTTTACTTGAAACTTGGAACGCACAACGCGTTGGTATATTTGCTTTGATAAGACCGGTAATAACGTCCACAGACGGACGCTGTGTAGCAAGAATAAGGTGAATACCGGCTGCTCGAGCCTTCTGAGCGATACGGGCAATAAGCTCTTCAACCTTTTTACCAACAATCATCATCATGTCAGCAAATTCGTCTACTACAACAACAATAGCAGGTAGTTTTTCAAGATCTGGCGCCTCAGCGTCCATACTCTCTTCATTTTTCCATAAAGGGTCTTTTATAGGGGTGCCATTGGCAATAGCTTCAGTCACTTTCGCATTGTAGCCCTTTAAGTTACGCACACCTAAAGCACTCATAAGACGATAGCGGCGCTCCATTTCACCAACGCACCAGCGAAGCGCGTTGGCCGCTTCTTTCATGTCTGTTACAACTTCAGCAAGAAGATGAGGAATACCTTCGTATACCGACAGTTCAAGCATTTTAGGGTCAATCATAATCATGCGAACGTCTTCTGGCGTGCTTTTGTATAGCAAGCTCAAAATCATTACGTTCACACCAACAGATTTACCCGAACCTGTTGTACCCGCCACAAGTAAATGAGGCATTTTGGCAAGGTCTACTACAACTGGTTTACCTGAAATATCAGCGCCAAGTACCATCGTAAGCGGTGATTTGTTTGACTGGAATGTATCGCAGCTAATAACTTCGCTTAAACGCACCATTTCACGTTTTTTGTTTGGAAGCTCAAGGCCGATAACAGATTTGCCAGGTATAACCTCAACCACGCGCACTGATATCGCCGACATTGCACGGGCCAAGTCTTTTGAAAGACCGGTAATTTTGCTTACCTTTACCCCAGGGGCTAAGTCTAATTCAAAACGCGTTATTACCGGGCCGGGGTAAACACCAACAACCGTGGCTTCTATATTAAAGTCGGCGAGCTTTTCTTCAACAAGGCGTGAAATACCCTCTATTTCTTCAGGTGTTAACGGGTTTTCATGCTTATCTGCACGCTCTAGCAAGTCAAAAGAAGGCATAGGCGGAAGATTCGGGTCAATATCCGGGTCGATCTCCCCTGCCCTCGCTGCCACCGGTTTAGCGCCTAGCGCCGCAGGTTCAAAACTTTGAGGCGCTGAAGTCTGCTGAGGCACAGCGTTGTGGCTCGAAGACTGTGGCGTTACAGTATTTGAGGCGTCTGCTACATCGTTTGCATTTTCAGCGGCTTGGCTATCAGAATGGATAGTCGGTTTATTGCCGGTCTCGTAAGGTAAATCTTCATCGAACGAATCGAGTTCATCAAAATTAATAGACGGGCCGTTATTAGATGAGTTTTGCATTGACGGTACGGTATCTTCCTCAACTTCATCATCACTGCGCTTCTCATCAGCACTTTTATTAAGGCCCACTTTATCTTTAATTGACTCACGCATGCCTGAGAATGAAAACGGCGCTTTCGATGCACTTGATTTCTCGGGTTCTACATCCGCGTTGTCACTTGCAGGCTCTTCATATGAGTACAGCGCTGCTCCTGAGGTGCTAGCTCCTGACACGTTAGTATCGTCTAATCCAAATGTAGGTTCGCTCCTTTCCCTACTAGGCATGCTATAGCCATCAACATTCTCATTATATATTGATGCGTGACTATTAACAGTTGAATCAAGTTCACTTTGATTGATGTTATCGTCACTCGACTGCTTTTTACTGTTTTCACTGTCACTCTCAAATCCGGGCTCTGCTCGCATAGTTGTGATATCAAGCTCGGACGGAGTTGGTTGTGCCGATTTGTCGCCTAAAGAAAGCTTAGGCATGTCCAGCGATAATAAGCGCTGTGGTGCAGCAATGGTTTTTTGTCCAAGCCATAGCGTTATTTCACCCAGCCTGTCGATAATGGTAAGCCAGCTTACGCCAGTAAGTAGCGTAAAACCGGTGCAAAAGAAACATAGCAGCAATAAAATTGTGCCCGCAGTGTTGAAATATGGAACTAGCGCAGAGCTAATTACGTCACCAACAAAACCGCCTGCTGAAAAATTGAAAATGTCGTCGAAATTAATGCTGGCGATACCGGTAGCACCCAGCGCCATGAGCAAGCCGCCGACTATGCGAAGCCCAATAGTTAGGTAATCAAACTCGTCCAACTCTTTTATATGTTGGAATAAAAACCAGCCAAGAAATGCAGCGCCAAACGGCAGCAAATACGCTAGATAACCAAAAGAAAAAAGTAATAAATCAGCACACCAGGCACCTGTCGCACCCACCCAGTTGTGTACATCAAGTTGCAGGCCCGCCTGACTCCAGCCAGGGTCGCCAGGATGAAAAGATGCTAGTGCCAGCAATAAAAAGAAGGCGAAAACACAGGCCATAATCATGCCTGCTTCCCACACTCGCTGAACTCCCGTTAATCGCGCCATAACCCTAAAAAACCTTCAAAATGCGTCATTTTCTGTCTTGGTCCGACACTAACTGTAAAGCTGCAAAAACTTAGCGAATTCTTTGCATTATTTACATGCTAAACCAAATGTACTTTTATAATTATTCTAAGCGGCTTTGTAATAAGCCACATGTTTAGTGAACCCAGTATCCTTGGGTAATAACTAAACACTGTATTTTTGCACAGCCTACCATAAAATTGCGCCTTTGAGCCATGCTTTCGTTACTTCAAATTTATCCTAAGAGACGACGTACTTTTTACTTCTTCCATCACTACATAAGTTCGAGATTCGCTTACACCGGGTAAACGTAGCAAAGTATCACCGAGTAATTTTCGATAACTTCCCATATCAGCTACACGGGCCTTTAACAAAAAATCAAAATCACCCGACACCAGATGGCATTCTTGTATATCGTCATGAAGTTTTACTGCAGCAGAAAATTCTGCAAATATATCCACTGAAGTTTTGGTTAGCGTTATCTCAACAAAAACAAGCATGGCAGCACCCAGTTTTTCAGGGTCTACTACAGCATGGTAACCCTTTATATAACCTTGGCTTTCCAAACGCTTAACCCTCTCTAGACAAGGGCTGGGGCTTAACCCTACTTCTTTGGCAAGCTCAACGTTTGATATACGTCCGTTTTTCTGTAGTTGAACCAGTATATTTCTGTCTATTCGGTCAAGGTGTTTGGGTGTTTTTACTAGCATACAATATTTTTCCAATTGCCATTTACACAAAATTATATTCTATAAATACTTTTTCTTCAGCAGATAGTTCTTTTTTTATTGTCGTATACTCGCCACACTTAAAAACCCTTGTTGTTATAAACATTATATCCATTCGAGCCGTCAAGAAGCTCACGCAATAATAGAGGATCACGTATGTTAGTTGGTGTACCAAAAGAAATTAAGAACCATGAGTACCGTGTTGGCTTAACGCCGGCTGCGGTTAAAGAGTTTGTTACCCATGGTCACAACGTACTGGTAGAAACAAAAGCAGGCGACGCCATTGGTTTCACCGACGAGATGTATATCGAAGCAGGCGCTTCAATAGCGCCAAACGCAGAGCAAGTATTTGCCGAAGCGGAAATGATTGTAAAAGTAAAAGAGCCTCAGCCTAACGAGTGTAAAATGCTTCGTAAAGGCCAAACACTTTATACATACCTTCACCTTGCGCCAGATCCTACGCAAACAAAACTTCTTGTTGAGTCAGGTGCAACGTGTATTGCTTATGAAACCGTAACTGACGATCGCGGCGGCCTTCCTCTTCTAGCCCCAATGAGTGAAGTAGCAGGACGCATGTCTGTGCAAGCTGGTGCACATTATCTTGAAAAAGCCCATGGCGGAAGCGGTACCCTACTAGGTGGCGTACCAGGTGTTGCGCCAGGCAAAGTATTGGTTATCGGTGGTGGTGTTGTAGGTATTAACGCTGCAAAAATGGCACTAGGTTTAGGTGCTGACGTTACCATTCTTGATCGCTCACTACCTCGTTTACGTCAACTTGACGATATCTTCAACGGCCAAGTTAAAACCGTTTACTCTACAGTTGATGCTATCGAGCACTACTCTTCGAAAGCTGACCTTGTAGTTGGTGCTGTGCTTATTCCAGGCGCTGCAGCTCCTAAGCTGTTAACGCGCGAGCACATTGCAGCAATGAAGCCAGGCTCTGTATTGGTTGACGTAGCCATCGACCAAGGCGGTTGTTTTGAAACATCAAAAGCAACAACACACCAAGACCCTGTATACATGGTTGACGATGTTGTTCATTATTGCGTAGCCAACATGCCAGGCGGCGTTGCTCGCACATCAACAATGGCACTGAATAACGCTACACTTCCTTTTGGTCTTGCACTAGCTAACAAAGGCCCTGCAAAAGCAATGCTTGAAGACAAGCATTTATTGAACGGTCTTAACGTGCATGAAGGTAAAGTAACCTACAAAGCAGTTGTTGATGCGTTGGGCGAGGAATTAGGCCTAACCTACACGCCAGCGGAAGTCGCGCTTAAAGGCGAATAACTTTTATATAGCGGTGTAGTTTACACCGCGCTTTACGACCTAATATCTATCTATTTCAGGTCTTTGAATAGTACAAAGCTCGGCATGGTCACCCATAGCCGAGCTTTTTTATTGAATTTATGTATTAGCGCGAGATTTCATGCAATCAAAGCTGTGCATTAGCCTACGTGCTTGAACCCCTGCTCTCGGCGCTGTGGCTAGATAGATGCATTTACTGCTTTTAGCACCGCAATAGGATCATCAGCTTTTGTAATTGGACGGCCCATCACCAAGTAGCTCACACCAGCACGCATAGCGTCTGGTGGCGTCATAACGCGTTTTTGGTCTCCCACGTCTGCGCCTATTGGGCGAATTCCTGGCGTTACTAGTAAGAAGTCATCGTTGTATTTAGTGCGCAGTACCCCAGCTTCTTGTGCAGAACATACAATGCCATCAAGGCCTGCTTTGTGAGTTAATTCGGCTAGTCGTAATACCTGCTCTTGTGGCGTAACACCACTTATTACACCTGATAACTGCTCTTCATCCATACTGGTAAGCACAGTAACTGCAATAAGCTTTGTTGAAGGGTTTGTGCTATTTGCTATCGCAGCTTTCGCTGCTTCCATCATGGGCGCGCCGCCAGAGGCATGAACATTTACCATCCACACGCCTAATTCAGCAGCTGCTTTACACGCTTTTGCAACGGTATTTGGGATATCGTGAAACTTAAGGTCTAGGAAAACATCAAAACCTTTTTCAACTAGTACTCGAACAAAGTCAGGACCAAATAAGGTGAACATTTCCTTGCCCACTTTCAACCGACACAAAGTAGCGTCTAGTTTATCGACAAACGCTAGCGCAGTGTCTTTGTTGTCATAGTCTAGTGCAACAATCACTTTAGGGTCTTGCATGTAAAATTACTCTCCGTCTAGCCCTTTGATAGGTTTAACTGTGCCCCACTTTTTACAGCTAGGGCATAGCCAATATAATTTTCTTCCCGAGAAACCACAGCTGTGGCAGCGATATTTAGGACGCTGCAGCATTTGCTTTTCAACAAGTTCTTTCAATAAACGCAAGCTGTCTGCCGTCGTTTTGTCTTCCAACTGATCGATATACAAGCCCATTAAGGTTTTAAAACCTCGCATTGTAGGGCGTTTTCTTAGCTGCTCTAGAAGATATTCTGCCGCTTGAGCTGTGTCACCACGTTTAAGCAATACATCTACCATCGCTAAATATGAGGTAGCACATTCTTGCCAATGAGCATCTAAGTTCTTCTGAAATGCTTCCCAGTTACCAGTTTCTTCAGCAATCTTTTCAAGGCTTGGCACAGCTTCACTGAACCAGTTGATATCTCGTTCCGCCACTTGCGTAAAATAAGCATCGGCATCGGTAAAGCGGCGCTGGTCTAGCGCTATTTCACCTAACATAAGCCACGGTCTCACCGCATGCTCGTCGGCATTTACCGCCTTTTGTAAAAGTGTTAGTGCAGCGCCTTGGCTGTCGTTTTTAAGCTCAACCACAGCTTGCTCACAATAAAAGTGCGCAAGACGCTCACATACGTCATCGTTGTCGCCGTGGCACTGCACCATACGCTCGGCAAGTTCAATGGCGCGTTCCCACTCTTTAGTGGTTTGATAAATGCTAAATAATTGTTGCTGTGCCACTAAATAATGCTTTTCACTATTAAGTAGCTGTAGAAATGCATTTTCAGCGCGCTCTAGAAAGCCTGCTTGCGTGTAGTCGTGCCCAAGTTCGCGTAGTGCGTTTTCTCGTTGTGCAGGTTGCAATTCTTCCCTGCTTACTAAGTTTTGATGCACTTTGATAGCGCGGTCTATCTCGCCGCGATGTCGAAAGAAGCTGCCCATAGCGATGTGGGTTTCCACCGTATCACTATTTACATTGATCATTTTTATAAGGGTATCAACGGCTTTATCGGGCTGGTCTGATAATAGAAAATTAAGGCCTTTGTAATAGTGCTTGGAAAGAATACTCGACTGCTTTCTCTGTGCTTGTCTTACACTATTTCGGCCCATTATCCAGCCGTAACCTGCAGCAACAGGTAAAAGGAGAAACAGCAGTTCGAGCATTATCGATTATTTTCCAAGCTCTGTAATTTTGACTGCGCGGTAAGAAGCTGTACTCGAAGACGCAACCAACTTACCAGCATGAGAAGTACGCCTATTCCAACCCCAATCGACAGGGTAATTGCTATTAATGTAGACACACGCAAGTTTGCCTGCGCAATAAGATAGTTTACGGTAATGAGAGTTTCATTTTGAGAGCCAATGACAAATGCAAAAGTCAAAAGCACCAAAATAAGTAAAAATGCTAGGATCCCTTTCAACACTAACGCCTTCTTTATCTATTTAGCGTTAAGAATAGCAAAATGGTAAAAGAGTTAACACAAAAAGCGTGAGCCAAAATGTAACTTGTTTTGGCATAAAGAATTGATACTTAGCTAAAACACCGCGTTTTCTAGTAAAGATTACGCAACCACACTTACATCGGCAGTCTCTTCTGGCGCTTTTCCAATTAAATTGTCTATTACCAAGTCATGATGTAACGCAGACATATTGGTCAGAAAAATACAGTGAGTATAGCCAGCTTGCATAGCTTCTAATTTTTCATACATCGCTTTGTTTAGCTTCGACAACTGCGCTAATCGTTTTTTAGTAAGTGGCGTAACCGCACCATGGCATCTAACAGCGCTAATGTCGGTGGCACTAAGTTGAATTTTGTCGTTAACAAGCTGGTCCCTAATTTGTAATCGTAATTTAGAGTACAGAAAGTCTTTTTCGTTGATAAACACAAGTCTACTATCGCTTTTACGGACGCAGTGCACGACCAAACTGTTGTTCGTCGTTTCTTTGAACATTTGCTCTAGTAATCTAGATTTCGGTTTAGCTTGGCCTTTATCAGCAAAAAAACCGTGAAGCGGAATAACGCGTTGTGTACGGGAAAACGGATATAAATCGTCAGATGTTTCGCTTTGGTAAACCGTTTTAAGTCTGTCTAACGTGTGTCGATTCATCACGCATAGCACCGATAAAGATGGCATATGACGTACTGCTAATTCCCAAATATAACGGTGAGTTGCCCGCTGAAGCCGAGCAATATCTCGAGTTTTAAAATGAGCGCTTTGTTTTTCAATCATAGAGTCTACGCTTGCACTTACCTTGCTAATCCGCGCTTCCTCTAAAAGGCAAAGTCTTACAACGCCGGTTTCTGCGTTAAAGTCTATCACCTTGTATTTTTCGTTTTTAAGTTTGAGCTCTGGCACTGAAACCCGCACATCTTTTTGTATGACACTGTGCGGCTTTACAATAATCTTCATTCCTTTGGCAGATAAGTCCGACACTTGCGCTTCTAGTGTCGATAACAAACCTGTACGAACTGTTGCGGGCTTATCGAGTAAGTAGCGTGTTTCAGAGCGTCTATCTAAAGCCTCTTCCATTACAAAATCTATATGCCACGCTTTGCCTGAGGCTCTAATTGAACGTGAAAGAGGCTTGAAATCGCATTTTGAAGACAACGTAAGGTTGGATAAATAACAGGTTACGTCTTTGCAGTACATTACATGAGAAATGTCTTTTAACGATTCGAAATCATTGGCGCTTATATCGTGGATAGCGAAAGCCCTACGTTTGTCCTCATTACTGATATTGTCTAAACGACAGTGTATACAAGTGAAGTTACCGCCCTTTACCAGTAAATAAACTAGCGCATTTAATTGTGCGAGCTTAAGTAATTGCCGGTGTGTCGCGACAACTTGAACTTCACTCTGTTTGGTTTTTATTGTGCCGCAGAAAACAAACGCCTCTCTATAGCGCTGAAGCTCTTTTGAAAGTACTTCAAACATTGGCTTTTCACGTAAACAACTAAGCAGATGTTTTGCATCATTAAACCCCGTATTACCTTTTGTAAAAAGACCAATTACAGGTTTAAATAACGACTTATGAGGTGCTAGGAAAACAGGAAGCCATGGACTATTTTCTAGTATGCGATCGCGTTCTAAATCTTGCATAGCCCGCTCTATTTCTAAATCTAGCTGCAGCGGCTGTTTATAAGCAGTAAGAGAAATATAACGCTTTAAATTCGTAATAAAGGCTGAGTCTACATTATCCTCAAATTTGAAGTGCGATTCATACTTGCCTAACTCTTTATTGTATTTTACGCCAGATAACGTTAACGAAACTTCCGTTGCATCCTTAGTCAGGCCAACTATTTCAGGAAGCATAAAAGTAATAGTTTCACCCGTATTTACGTTTGGTGGACGTTTAGTTTCAAGGGCTAGCCCTTTAAACGAAAGTGCACTTATTGCGCAATTTCTACCATTTTCAAATTCTGATGAAGACACCGTAAAGTTGGGTCTAATGGCAATATCGTCGCCAAATTCAATGTCTGAAAAAGATTGGCTTTCTACGTTAAACGCTTCAACTACTTTTTGAAACTGCTCTTTTTTAATTTGCGTTTGATAAAACGATGAATTCATTACCGACTCGAACACACCAACAGTGTAACGGTCTTGGTAAAGGGCTGTTTCGTTTTTAAGAATTTGTGCGCCGACTTTGTCTAAGCGCATTTGCACACCGAAGTGTTTAAACTTCATTACGGGAAAACGTGCAAAAGCGGAATTATCAGCAGGCGCATCAGTCAAAGACGTTAATCTAATAACTTCTTCTCTTACAACTTTGCGCACGCTACTAGGTAATCGTTTTGAAAACTTGTTTATGCCTTCTAACAACTTGTTCTGTTGTTCGTAGGGTATTAACGCACGTATAAGCGGCTGATATTGTTTTATTATTGCTTTTTCGTCGCCGGAGGACATTATTGTTCTAGGTATTAATTCTTATTATCTGAATAATATATAACCGAATTTGAATGTGGGTCAACAACTTATCGCTACTAAAGTATAAGGATAATATAATAAGCAGCAATTAGGGCGGTGCGTGGAATATTAGAACACAAAGCAACGATTACTTTGCGTTATCTAATAGTTAGTAATAAAAAAGCCGCTCTAAAGCGGCTTTTTCAAATCTTTAAGCGATTGACGCGTCTACACGCTCGCGTAATTCTTTCCCTGGCTTGAAGTGTGGTACATATTTACCGTCTAACTTCACTGTTTCGCCTGTCTTCGGATTTCTACCTACACGCGGCGCGCGGTAGTGAAGTGAGAAACTGCCGAAACCTCTAATTTCAATACGCTCACCCTTTTGAAGAGTTTGCGCCATTTGCTCTAGAAGCTCTTTAATTGCTAGTTCAAGTTCTTTCGCTGGAATGTGACGCGCTTCATCCGCGAGCCGTTCAATTAATTCAGACTTGGTCATGCTTAACCTCGTTGTCAATATTATTGTTCAAACAGCTATCGCGAATTGGGTGTGCATATGCACACCCACAAAAGCATTATTCGCCTTTAGCAGCTTTAAATGCTTCTGCCATCGCGTTAGCGAAACCAACATCTTCTTGCTGGTTAACTTTATCGATAGCTTCTTTTTCGTCAGCCTGATCTTTCGCTTTAACAGATAGGTTAACAGTGCGGTTCTTACGGTCAACGCCCATGAACTTCGCTTCGATGCTATCACCAACGCTTGCTACTTCTGTTGCGTCTTCAACACGCTCTACAGCAAGATCTGCAACGCGGATGTAGCCGTCAACTTCTTCAGCTAGGTTTACAGTAACGCCTTTCGCATCAACTGCTGTTACTGTACCAGTAACGATAGCACCTTTCTTGTTATCTGTCAGATACTTGTTGAAAGGATCTTCTTCGATTTGCTTAACGCCAAGAGAGATACGCTCACGCTCTGGGTCGACTTGTAGTACAACTGCAGAGATTTCGTCGCCTTTCTTGTAGTCGCGAACCGCGTCTTCACCAGACTTGTTCCAGCTGATGTCAGAAAGGTGAACTAGACCGTCGATGCCGCCGTCAAGACCGATGAAGATACCGAAGTCAGTGATTGACTTGATCTTACCAGACACTTTGTCACCTTTTTCGTGTGACTCAGCAAATGTTTCCCAAGGGTTAGCAATGCACTGCTTAAGACCTAGAGAAATACGACGACGCTCTTCGTCAATTTCAAGAACCATTACATCTACAGTGTCACCTAGGTTAACAACTTTAGATGGGTGGATGTTCTTGTTAGTCCAATCCATTTCAGAAACGTGTACAAGACCTTCAACGCCGTCTTCGATTTCAACGAAGCAGCCGTAGTCAGTAAGGTTAGTAACCTGACCGTTGATCTTAGTACCTTCTGGGTAACGAGACGCAATTTCTTGCCATGGATCGTTGCCCATTTGCTTCATACCAAGAGAAACACGCTGCTTCTCTTTGTCGAACTTAAGTACTTTAACGTTGATTTCGTCACCAACATTCACGATTTCACTTGGGTGCTTAACGCGCTTCCAAGCCATATCTGTGATGTGTAGTAGACCGTCTACGCCACCAAGGTCAACGAACGCACCGTAGTCGGTAAGGTTCTTAACGATACCCTTGATTTCGTGACCTTCTTCAAGGTTAGCAAGAAGAGATTCACGCTCTTGGCTGCTCTCAGCTTCGATAACTGCACGACGAGAAACAACAACGTTGTTACGCTTAGCGTCAAGCTTGATAACTTTAAATTCAAGCTCTTTGCCTTCAAGGTGCGTAGTGTCACGTACTGGACGTACGTCAACAAGAGAACCAGGAAGGAACGCGCGTACACTGTTAACTTCAACAGTGAAACCGCCTTTAACTTTACCGTTGATAACGCCCTTAATAGTAACTTTATCTTCGTAAGCTTTTTCCAGCTCAACCCACGCTTCGTGACGCTTCGCTTTTTCGCGAGAAAGGATAGTTTCACCGAAACCATCTTCAACTGCATCTAGTGCTACGTCTACTTGGTCACCGATAGCGATTTCTAGTTCGCCTTCAGCGTTTTTAAATTGGTCTGCTGGGATAGCACTTTCTGATTTCAAGCCCGCATCAACAAGAACGATGTCTTTATCGATAGAAACAACAGTACCTTTTACAATTGAACCAGGACGTGTTTCTAGTTCTTGTAAGCTTTCTTCAAAAAGTTGTGCAAAATTTTCAGTCATAAGTCTCAAATAACTTTTAAGTTGATATCCACGCTTCTTATCCGGATAACGCGGGGTTATTAAAATTAGTCGCCACTTCCTGTAGCAACACTGCTTTGGATGCGATCAGCTCTCGTCTTTACAGGCGTGAGGAAATAATATCCATCGCTTTTTCAAAGACTTGGTCAATATCCAAGTCCGTTGAATCTATAATTACTGCATCTTGTGCCGGTACCAAAGGAGCCACTGCACGCTGTGTATCGCGCTCGTCTCTTGCCTTGATATCGGTTAAAAGGCGCGCAATATTAACATCCATGCCCTTTGCTTTCAACTGGCTATAACGTCGCTCGGCACGCGCTTCAGCGCTAGCCGTAAGGAAAATTTTCACCGGTGCTTCTGGAAACACTACTGTGCCCATATCACGACCGTCTGCAACGAGACCTGGTTCTTGTTGAAATGCTCTTTGGCGACGAAGTAGCGCTTCGCGTACACGTGGTAGTGCTGCTACTTTTGACGCAACGGCCCCCACTTCTTCAGTGCGAATATCGTCTGTAACATCTTCGCCTTCAAGAATAATGCGCGTTGTATCTTCATTCGTCTCGAAACTTACATCAAGACCGGTTGCCAGTGGAACAACACATTCTTCATCATCACACGGAAGGTCGTGGTGTAGCGCAGCTACTGCTAAAACGCGGTAAATTGCGCCGCTATCTAGAAAGTGCCACCCTAGTTTCTTCGCTAATAAGCTACTCAACGTACCTTTACCAGCACCACTAGGACCGTCAACCGTGACTACGGGTGTGGAATGCATACCTGCTCCATCAATTATTTACTTAAAAAAACGCGCGCAATTATACGCTTTAGTACAAGATAAGCAATGCCACCTAACTGAGGCGGCATTGATATGTTTAGGCATGTAACGAATTTATTTTGCGCATATTGGCTCACGTCAGTGTAACCAAAGCGTTTTTTATGCAGAATAAAGGGTTTTAAAACGCGTAAAATAATCTGGAAATGTTTTACGTGTGCAGCCTGGGTCATTAATAGTTACTGGCGTATCGCTTAATGCCACAAGCGAAAAGCACATAGCAATTCGATGATCGTTGTACGTATCTATCTCTGCGTGATGTAGTTGGTCAGTGGGCCAAACTGTAATGTAGTCGTGCCCTTCTTCAACTTTCGCACCTAGCTTTTGAAGTTCTGTCGCCATGGCATTTAGTCGGTCTGTTTCTTTAACACGCCAATTATAAATATTGGTCATTGTTGTTGGACCTTCCGCAAATAAGGCAGTCGTTGCAATGGTCATTGCCGCATCAGGAATGTGGTTCATATCCATATTCACGCCTTTAAGCGGAGCACCAGTCACTTCAACATATTCGTCATGCCACACCACTTTTGCGCCCATCGCTTCAAGCACATCAGCAAAACGAATATCACCTTGAATGCTGTTTTGGCCAATTCCGGTTACGCGTACCGTGCCACCTTTTATAGCTCCAGCTGCAAGGAAGTAAGAAGCAGAGGATGCATCCCCTTCAACCATGAATTTACCAGGCGCAACGTATTTTGCTTCGCCAGAAATCGTAAATGTTTGGTAGTTATCGTTATCAACCGATACACCAAATTTAGCCATGGTGTCTAACGTGATATCGATGTAGGGCTTAGAAACAAGTTCGCCTTTAATGCGAATAACCACATCACCCGTGAAAAGTGGTGCAGCCATTAGCAGTGCTGTCAAAAATTGACTTGAAACGCTACCGTCAACCGACATCTCGCCGCCGCTTAATGTTCTTCCCTTAATATGCAGAGGTGGATAGCCATCGTTCTTCATGTAGGTTACATCAGCATTTGCTTCTCGAAGTGCATCTACCAAATCGCCAATTGGGCGCTCTTCCATGCGCGGCTCACCAGTAAGCACCGCGTCTACGTTGCTTGCGGCTAGTGCGGCGCATAGCGGGCGCATCGCCGTTCCGGCGTTTCCAAGAAAAAGCTCAACAGGATTGGTTACTTCAAAAGCACCACCATTCCCCTGCACTTTACAACGTGTTTTATCGTCGTTAAGCGTGTAAGCAATACCTAGCTTGGTTAGCGCGTTTAGCATGTGTGAAATGTCATCGCTGTCTAACAAGTTAGTTAGTTCTGTTTCACCTTCTGCAAGTGCTGCAAGCAATAAGGCACGGTTAGATAAACTTTTTGAACCAGGTACATTGACCTCGCCCGACACACTTGAAATCGGGTCTAATGTTAACTGCTCCATCTTTATCCATTCACTCTTTCAAATTCACGCATAAACTCAACTAGCGCAACAACGCCATCTACTGGCATTGCGTTATAAATACTGGCACGCATGCCCCCTACCGAACGGTGCCCTTTTAATGCAAGTAAACCCGCTGCTTCAGACTCTTGTAGAAACAGTTTATCAAGCTCAGGGTTTGCTAAATGAAATGGCACATTCATTTTTGAACGGTTGTCAGGGTGCACCTTACTCGAATAAAAATCGGAACTATCGATAGCTGAATACAATAGCGCCGCTTTTTCTTGATTACGCTTGGCCATTGCTTCTACACCGCCCATATCTTTGAGCCACTCAAAGACTAAGCCAGCTAGATACCAGGAAAACGTAGGAGGCGTGTTGTACATAGAATCTGACTTCGCTGCCAGCGCATAGTCGAATATTGATGGCGTTTCCTTGCGAGCCTTACCTACTAAGTCTTCACGCACAATAACGACCGACAAACCACTTGGGCCAATGTTTTTTTGTGCGCCAGCGTAGATGACGCCGTGCTTAGCAACGTCAATAGGTTGTGACAGGATAGTTGAAGACATGTCTGACACAATAGGCACATTGCCAGCGTCAGGAAGCCAGTCGAACGCAATTCCGTCAACTGTCTCGTTTGGACAGAAATGGTAATAGGCAGCAGATTGGTCAATGTCTTCAATTGAAGGATTAGCAACATATTGCAGCCCTCCTTTTTCAGACACATTTCCCACGACAACCGCGTTGTTATATTTGTTGGCTTCTTCAACAGCGCCTTTCGACCATGAGCCACTTACAAGGTGTAAGCTTTTGTCGTTGCTGTTCGATAGATTAAGAGGAACAGCTGCGAATTGTCCTCGACCACCACCATGAGTAAATAAAACGTGGTAATTAGAGGGAACAGACAGTAAGTCTCGAAGGTCTTGCTCTGCCTTTGCTGCTATTTCAATGAAGTCTTTGCCGCGATGACTTACTTCCATTACAGAGCAGCCAAGGTCGCGCCAGTTTGTGAATTCAGATTGGGCCTTCAGCATGACTTCTTTTGGAAGCATTGCCGGGCCAGCACAAAAATTAAAAACCTCTTTCATTGCGTTTTTCAACACCTGTAAAAAATAACAAGCGGCAAAAGCCGCTTGTTTGAAAGAACACTGATAATGCGCATGGACTATGCCTGCGCATCATCCCTACTCTTCTGTCGTTGAGCTATCACCGTCTTCTGCGGTGTTTTCTTGCTCTTGAACAGCAGTTTCTGCTTGTTCTGGCGCATCTTCAGAAATAATTGGGTTACCGTCTTCATCAAGTTCTTGTAACTCTTCTACTTCTTCAATACGTTGTAACCCTACAACGTGCTCACCTTCTACAGTACGTATTAAGCGAACACCCTGTGTGTTACGGCCTACAACTGACACTTCGCTTACACGGGTACGAACCAGTGTGCCTTGGTCACTAATAAGCATAATTTCGTTGGTTTCATCTACCTGAACAGCACCAACCACTTTGCCGTTTCGCTCAGAAACCTTAATTGACACAACACCTTGAGTTGCGCGGCTCTTCGCTGGGTAATCTTCTAGTGGTGTACGCTTACCGAAACCGTTTTCGGTTGCGGTAAGAATAGGCCCATCGCCCTTCGGTACAATAAGCGAAACTACTTTTTGACCATCTTGCAGACGAATACCGCGAACACCTGTTGCTGTTCTGCCCATTGGACGAAGCGCAAGCAGTTCTTCGCCTGTTTCTGGGTCGCGTTTTACTTCACCCGTTTCGCTGTCGCGAAGCTTCTCGTTGAAACGAACCACTTTACCTGCGTCAGAGAACAACATGATGTCGTCATCACCGTGGGTAATATCAACGCCAATGAGTTCATCACCCTCGTTAAGGTTTACGGCAATAATACCGCTTGAACGAGGACGAGAGTATAGGCTTAGGTCAGTCTTTTTCACTGTACCGTTTGCCGTTGCCATTAACACAAACTTTCCTTCTTCAAATTCTTTGATTGGAAGAATGGCAGTAATACGTTCATTTTCTTCAAGCGGCAAAATGTTAACGATTGGACGTCCACGTGCATTTCGGCTTGCAAACGGCAATTGATACACTTTTAACCAATACAAACGACCGCGGGTAGAGAAACAAAGAATGTGATCGTGGGTGTTTGCCACAAGCAGCTTTTCAATGAAATCCTCGTCTTTCATCTTCGTCGCTGACTTACCACGACCACCACGGCGCTGTGCTTCATAGTCAGTTAGTTTTTGATACTTAACATATCCTTCGCGAGAAAGCGTAACTACAACGTCTTCTTGCTCAATCAAATCTTCAATATCAATATCGTGACTCGCCGCAGTGATTTCAGTACGACGTTCGTCACCAAATTCATCGCGTACTTTTTCAAGTTCTTCTTGAATTACTTCCATCAAACGCGCAGGGCTGTTTAGGATGTGAAGAAGTTCTGCGATGAGCTCTAGAAGTTGTTTATATTCTTCTAGAATCTTTTCGTGCTCTAGACCCGTTAGTTTGTGAAGACGTAGGTCAAGAATAGCCTGTGCTTGCTGCTCAGTTAGGTAGTATTTGCCATCGCGAATACCAAACTCTGGCATTAACCAGTCTGGACGCGCTGCATCATCGCCAGCACGCTCTAGCATTTGCGCAACGTCACCTAAATCCCAACCTTGTGCAACGAGTGATTTCTTCGCATCAGCCGGGCTTTGCGATGCTTTTATCAACTCGATAATTGGGTCGATGTTTGCAAGTGCAATTGCCAAACCTTCAAGGATGTGAGCACGGTCACGCGCTTTACGTAATTCAAATACGGTACGACGAGTAACCACTTCACGACGGTGAAGAATGAACGCCTCAAGCGTTTCTTTAAGGTTGAATACCTTTGGCTGACCGTTATCAAGCGCAACCATGTTAATACCGAATACCGTCTGAAGTTGGGTATTGGCATACAGATGGTTAAGAAGAACCTCTGCAGACTCGTTTCGCTTAACTTCAATAACAATACGCATACCGTCTTTGTCAGACTCGTCACGTAGTGCAGACACACCTTCGATACGCTTCTCTTTTACAAGTTCTGCTATCTTTTCGATAAGGCGTGCTTTGTTTACCTGATAAGGGATCTCGTTTACGACAATAGTTTCTTTGCCGTTAGCATCTGTTTCAATCTCCGCTTTGGCGCGCAGATAAATTTTTCCACGACCCGTACGGTAAGCATCTTCAATACCCTTGCGGCCACTTATCATTGCTGCCGTTGGGAAATCTGGGCCAGGAATGTGCGTCATCAAGTCGTCAATGGTAATTGAAGGGTCCTGAATAAGCGCAACACACCCATTAATGACTTCTGTAAGGTTATGCGGCGGTATATTGGTTGCCATACCTACCGCGATACCAGATGAACCATTAACAAGAAGGTTTGGAACTTTGGTAGGCAATACCTCAGGAATATGCTCTGTACCGTCATAGTTGGGCACAAAGTCGACTGTTTCTTTGTCTAAATCCGCAAGTAGTTCGTGGGCGATTTTTGCCATACGTACTTCGGTGTAACGCATTGCAGCTGCCGAGTCGCCATCGACTGAACCAAAGTTACCCTGGCCGTCAACTAGCATATAGCGAAGCGAGAATGGCTGCGCCATACGTACAATAGTGTCGTAAACTGCTGAATCACCATGAGGGTGATATTTACCGATTACATCGCCTACCACACGGGCAGACTTTTTGTATGGCTTGTTGAAGTCGTTTTTTAACTCGTTCATTGCAAACAGTACACGGCGGTGCACTGGTTTTAAACCATCTCTAACGTCGGGCAATGCTCGCCCGACAATAACGCTCATCGCGTAATCAAGGTATGAGTTCTTTAACTCTTCCTCAATATTAACGGGGAGGATTTCTTTAGCGTTATCAGACATAAACTGCTTAATCCCTTTATCTTGATTTGTTCTGCGTTTCCCTTGCAGCCACTTTACATGAACTGTTAAAGCGGCTCATAGGCGCGCACTGTTATTATTATGTGGGTCATAATCGTGTCTCGAGTGTACCACTTGATGACAGATTTATGTAGCGCTTAATTACGCATATTAATACACAAAAATGCAAGCGATTATTTTTCATTCAGACAGCGCGTAAAAAAGCATAGATTTGACCAAAAACAGTGAAATACATCTGCAAATTGCGATATGTTAAAAGAAGAAAAATTAAGGACTGTTTTATCCATGTCGAATGTAGATCAACAAGAAATTAGCAAATTCTCTGAACTGGCCTCGCGTTGGTGGGATCCAGAAGGTGAATTTAAGCCTCTGCACCTTATTAACCCACTTCGCTTAGATTTTATAAACCAACACAGCGGCGGCCTTTTCGAAAAGAAGGTATTAGATATTGGCTGTGGTGGCGGCATTCTTGCTGAATCGATGGCAAAGGCAGGCGCAAAGGTAACTGGGCTTGATATGGCCGAAGCGTCGTTAGAAGTTGCCAAATTACATGGCTTAGAATCTGGCGTTAAAGTTGAGTACGTATGTGCTACCGCTGAGGAATTTGCAGCGCAACATAAAGGGTCATTTGACGTGGTTACATGTATGGAGATGTTGGAACACGTTCCAGATCCAGCATCAGTAGTTCGCGCTTGTGCAGAATTGGTTAAGCCTGGCGGCCATGTATTCTTTTCTACCCTTAATAGAAATATTAAGTCGTATTTGATGGGGATCGTTGGCGCAGAATATGTACTTAAGCTAGTGCCAAAAGGCACTCATGATCATTCAAAATTCATCAAGCCATCTGAGCTTATGGCAATGACCGATCAAGCAGGTTTACTCCCTCGCGATATGACGGGTTTACACATGGACCCAATCTCGCAAGGTTTTTACTTGTCATCAAGTAATGTCGATGTGAATTACCTACTATATACAGTATCGCAAGAATAATTTAACACTACATATTGGGCTGCGGCGATAATTTAAACACCATATATCGTGTTTTTATAAAAACTTGTTTCTAAGAATAAATTAATTTTTTTCTGAATCATTTAAAGAAAAATGCTTGCATTCCCTTTGTTTTACGCTTTTACAAAGCTAAAAAGTTAGTTGTTACTAACGTAAATTTCATGCCAATTTGAGTGCTTGAAATACCACCAGATATTGGGTTGCATTCGAGACAAAACCTCACTATCTTGTGTTTAATCCAGACAGCGATCCCACAGTTCGATCAGCGGTTTTCTGACACGGCTAATACGGGATCGCGTACAACACAAAGTCGCGTAGTGATACGCCACTCTTTATCACTGGATAAACTAACTAAACGAATTTAAGTAGCAGTACAAAAAGCAGTCTTCACGTAAAGCCTCACTTCGTAGAATGTAGAAAGGTAACGGTTAGGACCGCTTTGGTGTGTGTTTTATTTGAGCGTTTATCGCATGTTGTGTTAAGAGCAGAACTGCGCTCAGAACGCTAAGAGAAAGCACGCACACAAACAAACACAAATTAAAAAATTAAAATGGGCAAAAAGCCCACGCTTCAAGCGCTAACAGACAAACGGCCAGTAACATGAACAACAATCTATTCGTCACCAAACGCAACGGTGAAAAAGAGTCAATCGACTTGGAGAAAATCCACAAAGTCGTCACATGGGCAGCAAAAGGACTTAAAAACGTCTCTGTTTCTCAAGTTGAAATCAAAGCTCAAATCCAGTTTTTTGACGGCATTAATACTAGCGAAATTCATGAAACGCTAATTAAGTCGGCAGCCGACCTTATCTCCACCGACGCGCCTGATTATCAATATCTGGCTGCACGTTTAGCTATTTTCCACCTTCGCAAGAAAGCGTACGGCCAGTTCGAGCCGCCAGCGCTTTTCGAGCACGTTGGTAAAATGGTAGACGCTGGCAAATACGACAATCACCTTCTAGAAGATTACACGCCTGAAGAATTCGCCGAAATGGACAGCTACATTGACCATTGGCGCGATATGAACTTCAGCTACGCGGCCGTAAAGCAGCTTGAAGGCAAGTACCTTGTTCAAAACCGTGTTACCGGTGAAATTTATGAAAGTGCACAGTTCCTTTACATTCTTGTAGCAGCGTGCCTTTTTGCGAACTATGACAAAGCAGTGCGAATGGACTACATTCGTCGTTTCTACGATGCAGCATCAACGTTCAAACTGTCTCTACCTACGCCTATTATGGCAGGCGTACGTACACCAACACGTCAGTTTAGTTCTTGTGTACTTATTGAAACCGGTGACAGCCTGGACTCTATCAACGCGTCAGCGAGCGCTATTGTAAAATACGTGAGTCAGCGTGCTGGTATTGGTGTTAACGCGGGTCGCATTCGTGCTTTAGGTAGCCCTATTCGTGGCGGTGAAGCCTTCCACACCGGCTGTATACCTTTTTACAAGTATTTCCAAACTGCGGTTAAGAGCTGTTCACAAGGCGGTGTTCGTGGTGGCGCTGCTACCCTGTTCTATCCAATTTGGCACATGGAAGTTGAATCACTTCTGGTACTTAAAAACAACCGAGGTGTAGAAGAGAACCGCGTTCGTCACCTAGACTACGGTGTTCAGTTTAACAAGCTAATGTACCAGCGCATGATGAAGGATGGCTACATCTCATTGTTTAGCCCTTCTGACGTTCCTGGATTGTACGATGCGTTCTTCGCTGACCAAGATAAGTTCGAAGAACTTTACGTCAAGTACGAAAATGACGACAGCATTCGCAAAAAACAAATAAAAGCGATGGAGCTTTTCAGTTTGTTTATGCAGGAGCGCGCAAGCACAGGTCGTATTTATCTTCAAAACGTTGACCACTGTAATACGCACAGTCCGTTCAACCCAGAAGTTGCGCCAGTTCGTCAAAGTAACCTTTGTCTTGAAATTGCGCTACCTACTAAGCCGCTTCAGCACGTTAACGACGAAAACGGTGAAATTGCGTTATGTACCCTGTCTGCATTTAACTTAGGCGCTATCGAATCGTTAGACGAATTTGAAGAGCTTGCAGACCTTGCCGTACGTGCTCTTGATAACTTGTTAGATTACCAAGACTACCCTGTGCCAGCTGCATACAATGCAACGATGGGCAGACGTACATTAGGTGTAGGCGTAATTAACTTTGCTTACTACCTTGCGAAAAATGGCGTTAAATATTCTGACCACAGCGCGAACGGTCTTGTTCACCGCACGTTTGAAGCTATGCAGTATTATCTGCTGAAGGCGTCGAACAACTTAGCTAAAGAGAAAGGCGCATGTCCGAAGTTTAACGAAACTACGTACTCTCAAGGTATTATGCCAATCGACAGCTACAAGAAAGATCTTGATAGCGTGTGCAACGAGCCGCTACATTACGATTGGGATACACTTCGTGAAGAAGTGAAAACTCACGGATTGCGTAACTCTACACTGTCAGCGTTGATGCCGTCTGAAACGTCGTCACAAATTTCTAACGCAACAAACGGTATTGAGCCGCCTCGTGGCTTTATCAGTATCAAGTCAAGTAAAGACGGTGTACTTAAGCAAGTAGTACCTGAGTACGAAACGCTTAAAGACCAATACGAACTACTTTGGGATATTCCATCTAACGACGGGTACCTTCAGCTTGTTGGTATTATGCAGAAGTTTATTGACCAAACTATCTCTGCAAACACAAATTACGACCCAAGTCGTTACGAAGGTAATAAGGTACCTATGAAGCTTCTTCTTAAAGACCTTCTTACTACGTACAAACTTGGCGTTAAAACCCTTTATTACCATAACACTCGTGACGGTGCATCAGACACATCTGCGCTAGATGCCAAAGCGAACGTGCCTTTACCTCGCCAAGAAGAGGTGGTAGTAGAGGAAGACGATGATTGTGCAGGCGGTGCGTGTAAAATATAACAACAGCACGCACTACCCTGTCTGATAACAAGCGCATGAAAGTGCGTTTGTTATCAAAGAAGTATCGCAGCAAGAACACAAATAATAACACGCGTTAATCATTAAGTTTTTAGTTAGGCCATCATGAAATACACTACGTTTAATCAGCAAAGTACAAATCCATTGGTTGAGCCAATGTTTTTCGGTAATCCGGTAAACGTTGCCCGTTACGACCAACAAAAGCATGCCATTTTCGAAAAGCTTATTGAGAAACAGATAAGCTTCTTTTGGCGTCCAGAGGAAGTTGACGTGTCTCGTGACCGCGTGGACTTTCAGAAACTCACCGATCCTGAAAAGCATATTTTCATCTCAAACCTAAAATATCAAACCCTGCTTGATTCGGTTCAAGGCCGCAGCCCAAACATTGCGTTCTTACCAATCATCTCACTGCCAGAGCTTGAAACTTGGGTTGAGACTTGGTCGTTCTTCGAAACCATTCACTCGCGTTCATACACGCACATTTTGCGTAATCTCTTTTCAGATCCGAGTGAAATTTTTGAAGACATTGTAGTTAACGATGAAATTAAGCGCCGTGCAGCCGACATTTCGAAATACTACGACGACCTAATATTTGCTACACAGCTTTGGCAAACTCAAGGTGAAGGCGTTCACACTGTGAACGGCTCTACTTACACCGTGAACATGTACGAACTTAAGAAAAAGCTCTTCCTATGCATGAACTCGGTAAACGCGCTTGAAGCGATTCGTTTTTACGTTTCTTTCGCCTGCACATTCGCATTTGCAGAGCGCAAGTTGATGGAAGGTAACTCGAAAATTATTCGTCTAATTGCACGTGACGAAAACCTTCACCTTTCCTCAACACAGCACATTCTTAACCTGTGGGCAAAAAGCAAAGACGACCCGGACATGGCGCAAATTGCTGAAGAATGTAAAGACGAGGCACGTGATATCTTTTTGAACGCTGTTGAACAAGAAAAACAGTGGGCCGACTACTTGTTCCAAAATGGTTCAATGATTGGACTTAATAAAGAGATCCTTTGCCAATATGTTGAATATATTGCTAATCAACGAATGACTGCAATTGGTCTAGACGCACCGTTCGATGTTAGCAGCAACCCACTTCCATGGATGAACAACTACCTAAACTCTGACAATGTACAAGTTGCACCGCAAGAGTCTGAGATTAGTTCATACTTAGTAGGTCAAATTGATTCTGCGGTAAGTGAAGACGACTTTGCTGACTTCGAACTGTAATTCTACAGTTCGATGAGCAATCCGCCAAACAGGCTTCGCATCGACATTGTCGATGTGGGGCCTATTGAAGCCCCTGCCGATAAAACCATTCTAACTGCACTTGAAGCAGCAGATGTCCATATTCACTACCATTGCCGTGAAGGCTTTTGTGGTGCGTGCAGGACCAAGCTAATTGAGGGTGAAGTAGAATACACTACCGATCCTCTGGCCTTTATTGATGACGATGAAATACTGCCTTGCTGTTGTGTAGCAAAGTGCCCATTGAAGATCAAAGTGCCGCTGTAAGCCAGTATTCTTTTTAATCGACTAAAAGGTTACGATTAACACTTGAAACCGCATACTGTGCTATTGATCAATCTCTTCAACAACGTCTTTGCTTTTGCGCATTTTAGTCTTTAATTCTCTCTCATATTCGCGCTTTTCTTTAGCCGCTTCACGCTTTTGCTTTTCCCACGCTCTTTTTTCTTCACGCTCGTTTTTTCGCGCTTCTTTTAACATCTCACGTTTTTCTTTTGCCGCTTCACGCTTCGATTCTCGTTCTTGTTTAGCGAATTCTCGCTGTAACTCTCTTTGCTCTTTAGCAGCATCGCGTTCAAGCTCAGCTTCTTTTTTTGACATGTCACGAAGCAAGTCGCGCTTCTCTTTTGCAAGTTCACGCTCTTTCTCTGCTAGAGCTTTTCGTTTCTCTTTGATAACTGTCTCTTTATCCTTGAGCCTTTCATTTACAACACTTTCATTTTCCTGAGAAAGTAACGGGTTAGAGAACGCTACGGCAATAATTAATAAACTTGCTGATGTTAAGCTTTTCATCTTCATTTTCCTTTTAACGTAGGTACTGTTTTGCCATGTTTTCTTAGGCAGAAAAACAGTGTCTAGTTGGTCAATGCCGCCATTGCTTCATGCAAACATTGCCACTCCCAGCTGAGCAAAAAACACACTCTACACTTACCTTAAAGCAACGGTAGATAACGTTCAACAATGGTAAATGCTAGTTACAGATTATGAATGGAGATAAAAGCCTTACACGCTGTGACTTTCACTGAAAAGAAGATGGTGTTGAACCAAACCATTTTATAAACGCACGCCTGAAGTTAGACGGGTCGGCGTACCCAAGGATATCGGCAGTTTGCTGTACACTTAGCCTTTTAATGTGCAGTAGTTCATAGGCTCGCAGCATTAGAAAGGTGTCTCGCTCCTTTTTAAAACTTGTGTGTTCTGCCTCCAGTTGACGGTGTAATGTACGCTTACTCATATTCATGGCGCTCGCAGCGTCATCTAATATAGGCATACCATGACATTCATTTTCAAGGTAACGCTTAAGTTTGTGGGAAAGACTATTTCCTAAAATACGCTCTTTATCCGCCTCACATAACTGCACTGCATACTGATAACTTACTGGGTCGCTTCCTATTAACGGTCTGTTCGCGTTTTCTGCATCAACAATTACGCCGCATAAAGGCTGCTTAAACTTACAGTCAAAGTTTGCTGTGATGTCTCTGCTTGTTTCATCAGTGTGTTTTGAATAATCGAAGAGTAAACCTTTAATAATAGGCGGGTTACCAGCCTGAGTGATACCGTTATGTAAATTTATGAAGGCAGCCGTTAATACATCGATAAAAAAACAATGAGTTTCATCTTTCCAAAAACGGTCGATAACGTTAACTGTAATAAGGTTGCCATGTTCAATGACATTAAGTGAAACGTACGGAATTAGCACGTTAATAAAGCGCTGAACTAACCTAATAATGCCCATTCCTGAATTACAGTTCATAACGGCTAAGCCAAAAGAGCCATGGTGTATAGGCTGCAGCGCACTACCCAGCAACATGCCTGGGGAGCAAACATTTTTTTGCGTTACAATATGCGTAATAAGTTTGCTAAAAACCGGCGCGGGAATCCTAACGTTTAACGACGTATAATCAGACATATCAAGCCCTAGCTCAGTAAAACTCTCGCTTAGAGACACCCCCTGCTTAGCAAGCACATTACTAAACTGCATAATATAAAATGTTGGAACGTCGTGAGTAGCACTCTTCATTACTTCGCCAACTTCATAATTTCTTATCAAGCCAGCCTAAATCAGTTACTCGCAATTGGCAATAAATGACCGCACTTTGTCAATTAATACGCTCTTATATCTTCTTGCTTTATTTCACACTAAAGAAAAACAAAAAATGAGGATAAAGCCATGTTGCATTACATAAAGTTCTTCAATTTTTATTTTGCTGTCTCACTTGGGCTGGTGTCTATTTGGCTAGGAGGAATGTACATTGTTTACGGTTATGCATTGTATCTCGCCTTTTATATCATTGGTGATGCTGTACTTGGTGACGATGTGTCAGAGCCTCCATTGCTTAACGATACGCTGCTGCGCTATATGCTTTACAGTGCACTGCCCTTAAGTACTGTGATTTATCTGTCTGGATTATGGTTAGTATTGCCGAATGACTGTGCTTTATGGCAATGGCTGTCTCCTTACCTTCCTACCTTGTTGATTAAAGCGAAAAAGGTAACTACGTGGTGGCAAATAGCCGTAGCCGTTCCATTTTTAGGGCTAATGTTAGGCGGTGTTGCCACCGTTGTAGCGCATGAGTTAGTGCATAAGATAGGTAACCCAGTGTCGGTGACAATTGGGCGCTGGCTACTTGCTTTTAGTTTTGATGCTAACTTTTCTGTGGAGCATGTTTACAACCATCATATTCAAGTTGCTACTGCCGATGACCCCGCTACGGCTCCAAGAGGAAGAGACGTTTACAGTCATTTTGTGAAAGCATTTATTGGCACACAAAAAGCTGGCTGGCGAATAGAAAAGAAACGACTCACAAGAAAAGCGTTACCGGTTTTGAGCTGGCGAAATGCCTGTATACGCGGATGGTTAATGAGCGTATCGCTACTAGGTAGCGCATATTTGTTAGCCGGTATTGCAGGTGTGCTTATGTTTGTTGCCGTAGGTTTAAGCGCAAAATTCACATTGGAAATTGTTAACTATATGGAGCACTACGGCTTAGTTCGTCACCCAAAGCAGCCGGTTAGACCACGTCATTCTTGGAATTCTAATCGACGCGTAAGTTGCTGGACGATGTTTAATTTACCACGACATAGTCATCACCATGCACAAGGTGCTGTTCCGTTTGAGAAACTTAAAGCCCTACCCGACTCTCCTGAGATGATTGGTGGTTACATATCGACTATGGGCATAGCGTTAATCCCCCCGCTTTGGTTTCGTATTATGAAGAAGAAGCTTGCCCATTGGGATGAACATTATGCTAATGAAGAAGAGCGCAAAATAATTGCTCAGCTAAACAATAAAAATTAGCTGTATATCTGCGTTTGGTTATAACTCACTATTAGTAATTGAAAATTGACTGGCTGTAACCATAACTTACACTGATGAAAATATATTTAAACACTAGTGGAGTTTTTATGCCAAAGGCCAGTCTTTTCTCGCGCTTTGCTTGTAACAGCCTTGAATTAAGTAATCGTATTGTAATGGCGCCTATGACACGCCAATTTTCACCCAACGGCATACCAACAGCTGACGTTGCAGCGTATTACAAGCGCCGTGCACAAGGTGGTACGGGCCTAATTATCACTGAAGGCACTACAGTAAACGATGCAGTAGCCACGATGGATGCAAATATTCCCCAGTTTCATGGCAAAGAAGCTCTTGCAGGTTGGGAGAAAGTTGTTGGCGAAGTGCATGCCGCTGGCGGGAAAATTATGCCACAGTTATGGCACGTAGGTATGGCTCGCGTTGCTGAAAAAGCCCCTCATCCAGAATTGCCCAGCGCAGGGCCTTCGGGGCTCTTCAAACCAGGCAAGCAAGGTGCCGAGCCTATGACACAGCAACATATAGAATCAGTTATTGCTGCCTTCGCGCAGGCTGCAGCAGACGCAAAAGCCATTGGTATGGATGGTGTAGAGATACATGGTGCTCATGGTTATCTTATCGACCAATTTTTCTGGGAAGGCACGAACCAGCGTACAGACAGTTGGGGCGGGAATATGGAAAATAGAGGTCGTTTTGCTGTTGAGATTGTTAAGGCAATCCGAAGTGCCACATCGCCTGATTTCCCCATCGTACTGCGTTACTCTCAGTGGAAACAACAAGACTACACGGCAAGACTTGCATCAACGCCTAAAGAACTTGAAGCATTTTTGCAGCCGCTTAGTGATGCTGGCGTCGATATCTTCCATTGCTCGCAGCGTCGTTACTGGGAAAGTGAATTTGAAGATAGTAATTTAAACCTTGCTGGATGGACTAAGAAACTTACAGGCAAGCCTACAATTACCGTTGGTTCTGTGGGGTTAAACGATGACTTCTTTGGCGCTTTTAAGGGACAAGATTCAAGCACACGCTCTATTGACGATTTACTTGAGCGACTGGACTCGCAAGAATTTGATCTTGTCGCTGTAGGACGCGCCCTGCTACAAGACCCTGAATGGGTAAACAAAATTAAAGACGAACGTACAGATGAACTTCAAACGTATTCAGCAAGTTCACTTGCCACGTTGTCTTAATCCGCTTTTTGCGCCCTTGTTGAAGTTCTTAGCAATTAAAATGTTTGAATAAATATTCTGCTGACAATGCTATCGCTCTTAAAATCTCAACTGCAGCGGCATTGTCGGCGTTATTTCAGCAAGCAAGTGCATGTTAAGACAATTTTTCACTACTTGTTGTAACGCTCTAAATACGTCTCAACATTCGCTTTGCTTAACGGCTTGGAAAATAGATAGCCCTGTCCGTAGTCACACCCCATAGATTTAAGAATAAGTAGCTGCTCTTTGGTCTCAATGCCTTCGGCAACCACCTTGATTCCCAGCTCCTTAGCCATGACAATAATGGCCTCACTCAGCACCTTATCGTTGCTCACTTCTGTCATCGAATGAACAAAGCTTCTATCTATTTTTAAAATATCGGTGGGAAATTTCTTGAGGTAAGAAATAGAAGAATGGGGTCGTTTAGCTTCATCCTTTATAGTCGCCTTTCACGTTGAAAATCAAAGTTAAAACCAGCAGTGAGTTATAAGTAAATGAATTACCACACTTGGCTAATATTAACGAATGTGAAAGCTTTTCCGCTCCTTTTCTCTTGCTATGTAAATTCCAAAAATTGTTAAAACACATGACATTGTGACTAATAAAGTTAAAGGCTCGTTTAAAAACAGTATACCCATGGCAATAGCGATGACCGGGACTGAAAGCTGCACTAGCGCTGCGGTGGTAGCTCGAATATTGGGAAGACAGTGGTACCACAAAACATAACCACAAGCAGATGCAAACGCACCGGATAATAAGGCATACAAAATGCCTGCAGTATCAATATTAAGGTTAGAGCCTATCGTTCCGGTTTGTATCAACACTATGTTAATTAAAAGCGCAGCAACCGCCAGTAACGTACCGATAACGAAATTCCCGGTAGTAGATTTAACGGGGGCGTTACTTTTTTTACCATGTAACGTGTAAAAGCCCCATGCCATCCCTGAAAGCACCATTATTGTTGCAGCGCTAATTGAAGGTGTTGTTGCACTTGGCAATAAAAGCATTACTACACCAGCGAAGGCCATGATAAAGCCAAGAGACTGTCGCAAGCTTAAGCGCTCTTTGTTCAGTAAACCAGCGCTTATCATGGTTAACTGCACTGTTCCAAAAAGAATAAGCGCACCAGTACCGGTGGATAGTGACACATAGGCAATGGAAAAGCATAACGCATATAGAAATAATGAAATGCCTCCTTTAACACTGGTGGTACTAAAGATGGAACGATATGTGATAGGCGTCTTAGAAACTCGCCTCAGACTGCTCAAGAGTAGAAGCGTGACCGCACCAAAACATAAGCGAAGCGTTGTAAAACTGACTGGATCGATACTTGTTGAAGACAGCGCCAGGCGGCAGAACAATGAATTTGCCGCAAATGCAACCATTGCTGTAGATATCCAAAAAAAAAGCGCCATAGCTTGTGTTCCAATCTCGGTTCCGTTATTGATGTACCAGTAACAAAAAGAGGACCTCGAAGGTCCTCTTTTTATTTCATTTCATATGAAAATTTTATTAACGCGCCAGACTTTTTCAAAGCGCCAAGCTTGATTAAAGCGAGAGCCCCAAACGTTCTGCCACTTCAATATAGGTCTCAACAACAGAACCTAGACCTTGTCTAAAACGGTCTTTATCCATTTTCTTGCGAGTTTCTTTATCCCATAAACGACAACCATCAGGGGTAAATTCATCACCAAGTACAATGTTGCCGTCTTTATCAACGCCAAATTCAAGCTTGTAATCAACTAGCAGCATACCTGCTTCGTCGAAAAGTGCTTTAAGTACCGCGTTAACTTTAAACGTCAGCGCTTTCATTTCGGCAATTTGTGCTTCTGTAGCCCAACCAAATGAAAGAATATGATAATCATTTACCATGGGGTCATGAAGCGCATCGTTTTTCAGGAAAAACTCGAAAATAGGCGGATTAAGCTCTTTGCCTTCTTCCACACCAAGTCTGCGAACTAAAGAGCCAGCAGATAGATTTCTCACTACGCACTCAACAGGGATCATGTCGAGTTTTTTAACTAAAGACTCAGTATCAGAAACAAGCGCTTCAACTTGCGTTGCAATGCCAGCTTCCTCAAGTTTTGTCATAATAAAGTGATTAAACTTATTGTTTACCTCACCCTTGCGCTCTAGCTGCTCAATTTTCTCTCCATCAAACGCAGAAGTGTCGTTTCTGAAGTGAAGGATTAGCTTGTCGCTATCATCAGTGTAATAAACAGTTTTTGCTTTACCGCGGTAAAGCTCGTCGCGTTTTTCCATTCTCAGTCTCAGTTATATATCAAGGTTATCTTCTGACATGACCTCAGCAAAGCTACTGTATAGGTCGGAAACCTGATTTGCTTCAAACGGCTTACTCTCGTTATTCATAAAAGTAATAGACGTGCGTTCAGCACCCGCTCTTGCAACTTTCAAACGATAGTCCCCTTTTTTCAGTAGTTCTTTATCGCTTGAGAATAAACCGCCCCACCAGCTGTCTTCGCCACCATTATAAGAAACAAACAGCAGGCCGTTCGATTTATCTAAATCTTTAACATCAAAACCAAGTTTTCTTAATACTAACAAGGTACGCGGCCATGCCACATCGTATTGAGCACCCACTATGTACGCGGCATCGCCATCGGCATTGAAGCCCAACTCAGTACTTAAGCCTTGACGAATCTGGGCAATTCTACGTGTTTTTTCTAGTTGAATTTGATATTCATAATGGCCGATAACCTGATTTAACACATCAACTTCTTCGCGACGCTCTTGAAGTTCATCTACCTCGGCAATTACGTCATTGCCAAGCGTCTGCATATAATCTTTTAAATCAACGGTTAATGCTGCACTTCGACCGTGAGGTTTTACATCAAGCTTGAATTCAAAACGGCGGCCAATTTCGCTTTCATCGTCAATAACGCTATACCAAGGCCCTTCAATCTCTTGTGTGATAATCATCCAGTCGGTAATTAGCACTTTATTTTCTGGACTAAAGCTGTCTACGCCAATGCCCTTTTCATCAAGGAAGCTTAGCAGCGAATTCCATATTGCTTGGCTGAGTGGCTGGCTGTCATCAACTTGGTCGAACCAAATTGTCGCTGAGCTCTTGCCCTCTTCCACGTGCGAACCTGTAACCAAAGGCAAAACCAGTGATGGAGACCTTACAGGAAGCGATTTTCCGACCAACTCTGGGTTTGCGCCTTTACCTAATTCTGGAAGCGCAAACTCGCGAGACGTTTTTGGTGTATCTAACCCTTCGGGTACTTTTAGATCTTGTTGTTGCTGAGTTTTAAGATATTCAAAACTACCCGATGCAGCTTTTCTATCTGCTTTGCTTGCACAACCTGCAAGAGCAACCATGGCCACTGAACCTGCTATAGCCAGCGTTCTTTTCATTTCGTTTCCTTCTTAGCCAGAAATCAATGCGTATTTTTTTAGTAGTTCTTCGATACGTTTTTGGCTTGTTAGTTCCGGTAAAACCATCGGTAATCGCATAACAGCGCTTTCCATCATGCCCATTTTATACAATGCCCATTTCGGCATTACTGGGTTTGGCTCAATAAATAGCTCACTGTGCAATAACGCTATGGTGGCATCGACATCACGACATCTCGTAAAGTCTTTATTCAATGCAGCTTCGCACATTTGAGCAATTGCTTTAGGCGTAATATTGGCGGTAACAGAAATAACCCCATGACCACCTTCACACATAAATTCGCAGCTTGAACCATCGTCTCCACTTAGCAGAACAAAGTCTTCTGGCACCAGTGGCTGCGTTTGTTTTAAACGAGCAATATCACCTGTTGCGTCTTTTAAACCAACGATGTTTTTATGAGTAGCAAGCTCAGCAACCGTTTCAGGGAGCATGTCTGCCACAGTACGTCCGGGTACATTGTATAGAATAACGGGAAGGTCACTGGCGTTAGCAATTGCGTTAAAGTGCGCAACCATGCCAGCTTGTTGAGGCTTATTGTAATAAGGTACAACACTTAGAAAACCGTCTACGCCAACTGCGCCAAGCTGTTCAGTAAGGAAAATTGCTTCGGCAGTGGAATTTGCGCCACTTCCTGCAATAACTGGGATAGCGCCTGATGCCATTGCAACAGTTTCTCTAACAACGTCTACGTGCTCATCAAAAGGTAGTGTTGCAGATTCGCCAGTAGTACCGACAGAAACTATGCCGTGTGTACCCTGCTCAACATGAAATTTGACAAGTTTCTCTAGAGACTTGTAATCAATATCGCCGTTTTCGAACATCGGCGTGACGAGTGCTACGTAACTACCAGTAAACATAATCTCTCCGCAAAATGTGAGCGCACATGTTAATTATGTATATGGGTAAACACAAGCGATAGCGCCAGTAAAATGATAAGTATTTGACAATAACTTCTCCAATCACTCGAAAAAGGCGCTGACTTCTAAAAAAACTCTGTGCTAACATCCTGCCATTATTAGCTTTGAAGTGAACTAAATGTCTAAACAACAACTGATTGTTACTATTCTTGGCACAGACAAAAGCGGCATTCTAAGCGAAATTGCCACCACAGTCTCTGAAGCCCAATGTAACATCCTAGACAGTAGGCAAGCCATTTACGGTAAAGAGTTCTCGCTTACTATGATTATTGAAGGTACACAAAGTGCTATCACAAAAGCAGAATGTATTCTTCCTGCTGTTTTTCAACGCTTAGACCTGCTGTCTATGATGAAACGTACCAGCCATCACGAGAAACAGAATTTAGAACACCTGTTTAGTGTGGAATTTAGTGGAGAAGATGCCGCAGGTCTTATAAAGGCAGTAACAGGCTTTTTCGCACAACGCCATGCCACAATAAGTGCATTTCGCCAGCGAACTTTTAAAGACAAAACCACGGGAAAAGACAGTATGCGCTGTAAATTTGTGGTGTCGCTGCCAGCTTCAGATAATTTAGATGCGCTTGAACCTGATCTCATTAGCCTGTTTGACTCGTTAAACGTGACAGGCAAAGTAATAGATAAACAAAAAAAGGATCCAAATGAAAACGCTACAAGCTGGTGATAAAGCACCACAATTCTCATTACAAAACCAAGATGATGAAACCGTATCGTTAGTTGATTTTGCTGGTAAGAAAGTACTTGTGTACTTTTATCCGAAAGCAATGACGCCAGGATGTACTGTTCAAGCTCAAGGGCTTCGCGACGTAAATAATGAGTTAGCAGCCAAGAACGTGGTTGTTTTGGGTATTAGCCCTGATGCAGTGAAGCGCCTGCCAAAGTTTATTGAAAAAGAGAACTTAAATTTTACCCTGCTATCAGATGAAGACCATTCAGTTGCCGACGCTTTCGGCGTTTGGGGTCCGAAAAAGTTTATGGGTAAAGAATACGACGGCATTCATCGCCTAACATTCCTTATTGATGAAGAAGGAAACATTGAGCACGTTTTCAACAAGTTTAAGACCAAAGACCATCACATTGTCGTGTTGGACTATTTAAATAACCAATAGCACATCATATTCCAGCGCCCCTTGTAAAAACGGGGCGTTTCATCACGCGCCCATCACTAACATTTAATTAACATTCAAGCACTTTCTTTTTTACAGAATTTAGCTATACGTTAAGTCAGCGTATCCTAAAAACATCTTAATCATCAGTCTGTTTACTAGCTTCTGGATGCCGCTACAAACATCTACAATACTGTAAATATGAGAAAAGCGAATGAGCACACTTAAATCTCAATTCAAAGCGGCTTGCATTGTAAGCGCTATCATTTCATTAACAGCTTGCCAAAACGATGACGAAGCCATTGGTGGCTCATTAGAAAATCCTCCCCCGCCAACATCTGCAAACTACGAGTTAGTATGGGCCGATGAGTTTGATGGCGATAGCATTGATACTACTCGCTGGGATATACAGGAGGGCGATGGGTCCTCGGAAGGCCTACCTCCGGGATGGGGAAACAATGAATTACAATATTATACGGCTGATAATCTTACCGTAGAAAACGGCGCTTTGGTTATTGAAGCACGCGTTGGCGATTCACCAGACCCAAATTTTGACTTTACATCAGGAAGAATGCGAACCCAAGGTTTATTTGATTTCACCTATGGTCGAATAGAAGCAAGCATTCAAGTACCCGAAGGGCTGGGACTATGGGCAGCTTTTTGGACGCTTGGTAGCGACCCGTCTCCATTCGGAGAATGGGCTGCACGAGGCGAAATCGATGTGATGGAATCGTTCGGACAGAGTACACCTTTTATAGCCGGTACGGCACACTTCGGTCAACGATTTCCACTAAATGTTAGCACTAGCAAGACCGTTGACATCGACCCAACTGACGGCTTTCATCAATATGCCGTTGAATGGGACTCTCAACGTATAAGATGGTTCGTTGATGGTACACATTATTTTACCGTTAGCCGCGATACTTACTGGAACTACTACTATAAAAACATCACGGAAGGGTTTGTGAGTGGTGCAGACGATGCCCCTTTTAACGAACACCAACACCTTATTGTTAATTTAGCTGTCGGTGGAAACCCTGCTGGAACACCCAACCCGAACGATGCTGATGTTTTTCCTGCTCAAATGTTAGTTGACTATATTCGCGTCTATCAATGTCCACTGCCACCAACGACGGATGGACTTGGATGTGAAAATAGTATCGATCAAGTCGACCCCTTCATCATCACTCAAGGAGGAGACGGTACACCCCCACCTCAAGAAGTAGCAATAAACACATTTACCTTATACGACGATGCGCCGGGCATACTTTACCAAGGTACAAACAGCGAACGTCCGCTTGGTATTGGTGTGTTTGACAACGATGGTGCGCTAACAGTAGCGCAAGTAGAAGCGTCAGATACGTCTCGTGGTACCGTTATTGAAATAACCACGACTGGTGGCGGGAACATTCAAATAAACGATCCAGAAGGTAATACTTTTGCATTATTTGGTATGGGACGGGCTGATGATGATGCCTTCTTTGGTGGTGAACTCTCTTTTGATGTCTATGTAGAAAGTGCGCAAACGCAGGCTACCGCACTACAAGTAGCCGTAGACAGTGGTTTTCCTGACGTTGGTTTTATCCAAGTGCCATTAGCCGATATAGCACAAGATGAATGGGTATCCGTTTCGTTACCATTAAGCGATGTTATTCAAAGTAACATTGGTGCGTTTGGTGGAGCGCCTCTGAATATCGAAGAAGTGGTTAACCTGATAGTGTTTGAGCCTGTGGGGGGCGCAGCCACCATGCGTTTCGATAATATTTCTTTATCATGTGGATCACCACAATCTGAGCCGTGTGGCATCGTCCAAATTACCACTGTTCCACAAAATGTATTCATTGACGAAGTAGATCCATTTTGGACATTTGGTATTGGGGCCGTAGACAGTGGCTCTAATTTTGAAACATACACAGATGGAACTAATCCGGATGGCGAGAATAAAATTGAATGGGAAATAGTGACCAGCGAGGATGCTGCACGTGATCAAGTAATCGATATTGTTTTCAACGGAGATGGAGAGTCAGGCGTCTGGTTTATCGCTACCGATCCACAAAACTTAGCGGGCTATAACAATGGTGCCGTGGTTTTTGATTTGTTCGTATCAGATTTTGGTAGTGACACCAACACGATAACCATGCAAATCGACTGCGTGTTCCCCTGCACTAGCGGACCACAAGATTTGGGGCGTCCAGCTGACGGCGAGTGGCAAGAAATTGAAATACCTCTCGCACAGTTAATCAATTCAGGGCTTAATACCACTACGGTAAGCGCGGGATTAGTTATGTCGGTTACCGACGTAAATGCCACAACAGCGTTTACTATCGACAATGTCAGGTGGGAACCGTTCACTGACATAGTTGAAGAAGAAGTACTACCTCTTAATTTCTATGCTGATTTTGAAGGTGTTGACCCAAGTGCTAGTGCACTTGGCAATAATTGGCTAAGTTTTGGTACTGTATTCACGGCAGATGGAAGCTTTGTGTATAACTACGGTGCGCCATTTGGTACGCCTCTTAATAGTAACAGTTTTGCTAACATAACTGTTGGACAAGGAAGTGCAGCACAAGGTGAGCAACAGCTTGTGCTATTCAACGACTATAACAACCCTGACCATGGTAACGGGCTGTTTATTGAGGCGGCAACATTCCAGCAAGTCACACTAACAACCGATGATGTAGGTACCTACACCTTCAGTTTCGATGCGCGTGTTCCAAACGAAAACGCCACAAGCGACCCTACTATCGCAACGGCGTATGTTCAGACACTTGACCCTAACAACGGCTTTTCGACTACAGCTCGCGTTGAGATTGATTTGTCGATGCTAAACAGCACCGATTGGCAAAACTACGCCATCGATTTCGAAGTTACCGAAGCGATGCAGGGGCAGTTGTTAGAATTTGGCTTCACAAATCGAACAACAAACTTTGCGCCTTCGGCAATTATTGTAGATAACGTTGGTTTCAGCCCTGCCCAAGTGGGTGTGTTTTATGAATCAGACTTTGAATCTGGAAACGCTGCAGGGGCGGAAATTGGCGATGGCTGGTTAAGCTTTGCTGCCGTGTTTAATGCTGGCAATTTTGCTTATAGCTATGGACCCTTCCCTGCGCCAAACAATACAGGTGGCTTCACAAGCTACGCCACAGGGGAAGCAGGAGAAGCGCAAGGTGCTCAGTATTTGAACGTATTCAGCGACTACAATAATGGCGATCATGCAAATGGCCTTGTGATAGAAGCTGCGAGTTTTCAGGAAGTGGTATTTAGCGCGTCTGATGCAGGAAACTATGTATTTGCCTTCGATGCTAAAGCCCCCTCTGACGGCGGTATCGCGCCACCTACAACTGCATATGCTTATATTCGCGTACTTGACCCCAATAACGGTTTCGCCTCCAGCTTAGATGTGCGGGTTGATATGAGCTCGGTTAGCAATACGGAATGGGCGCGCTTTAGTGTAGAGGCGACACTGGATGAAAGCCTTGACGGCCAAATCCTTCAGTTTGGTTTTTCTAACTCAGCAACGAGTTATAACCCTAGCGGTGTCTTTTACGACAACGTGAATTTCTCCATTGTTGAGTAAGGAGCTTCTAAATGACACGTGTAAACAAAAATAACCATATACAAAATAAACAGAGATTCATGGCTTCTCGTTTAAACAATAAGCTAGGACGCTATGCATTGTTGTCGCTATTAGCTTTCGGTAGCGTTTCAGCCTATGGCCAAGAGGCGAATGAAGAGACTGAAAAAGATGAGTCAGATGTAGAGCGCATAGTTGTCACCGTTGAACGTCGTTCTCAAGATATTCAAGATTTAGGCGGTACCGCTTTTGCGTTTTCAGGTGAAGAGCTCAAGTCGCAAGGTATTCAGGACATTACTGATATCGCTGAGTCAATTCCTGGGCTGGAAATTGGGAACAATCAGGGTAATGTTGAAGTTTGGATCCGTGGTATCGGTAGCTCAAACAACACAGAATTAGGCGACCCAGCAGCAGCTACACATCTTGATGGCGTCTATATACCAAGGCCCTCTGGTATCGGCTCTGCGTTTTTCGATATTTCGCGAGTGGAAGTAAATGTAGGGCCGCAGGGTACGCTTCGCGGTCGTAATGCTACAGCGGGCTCTGTTAATATCATTCCGTGGCGTCCAGCCATTGGCCAGTGGAACGGTAGCGCGGAAATTGAGTTTGGTAATTACAACCATCGTACGGTTACCGGAGCGCTCAACATCCCTGTTAATGATGAACTGGCATTTCGCGTAGCTGGCATAAAGACAGACCACGATTCTTATTACAACGATGTAGGCCCTTTGGACCTTGAATTAGCGGAAGCGGCTGATAACTTGGGCCTTCGTTTTCAAGCGTTATATGAACCGAATAAGGATTTAAGTATTTACCTTTCTTATGACTTTGCTCGCGAACAAGGCACAGGTTATACAGGCACAAATTACGCACTGCCGCTGGGGTTAGGCATTGACCCTGATACCATCGATGACCCTCGCGATGTTGTTGGTCGTGGTTTCAGCCCAATACAAGACACCATTCATGACGGGTTTAAAATTGAAATTACCTACGACCTTGGTGATGTAAAACTAGAGTACAACGGAAGTTATCGTGATTTAATTTATGACTATCAGGCCGCTACACCATTGTCGCCTGATTTCCCAGGCGTATTTGACGCCCTTGCACCATTAGATCAAGCACTTGATGATTTCTCTCGCTTTCAGTTTTTAACAGACTCTGAGTCGGTGATTCACGAATTGCGTTTACTATCAGACGATGACGCAAGCCGGTTAACCTATACCGCAGGCATCTTTCTTTTTGATGAACGGCAACAAACGTTTCTTGCATCAGCGGGAGATCGCGGAGGTTTCTTTCAAGGTGCAGAATTTAATCAGCCAAATACAGATACCGACTCGTTTTCAATCTATGGTGATGCAACCTATGAGTTCAGTGCCGATACACGCTTAACAATGGGCTTACGTTTTACAAAAGACAATAAAACACGCCAAGGCGTAAACGCTAGGTATGCATTTGCACTGGGTGGTTTTGACGTAAACACTGGCAACCCTTTCGGTTGTTGTATGGGCGCGCGCGTCGGAACTGAAGGTTTTAAATTCGCAGGTTTCGGTAGGTCTATCTACGACCCTGACCAAGACGGGGACGGAAACGTGTCAGACGAAGAGTTTCTTGCCTTCTACTTCGATGGCATTGCCCAGTTTGGTGACAGAGATACGCTTGACGATATCTTCGCCAACGGCATTACGCCTGGTGGTTCAGAAAATCGCCCCGAATGTAGCGACAGCGACGTTACCGACAATCTCATTTGTAACCAAGATGGCACCCATTCTTTTGCCGTCCCCATTTCTCCTAATAATTCGATTACTGTTCAAGACGGTCGTATAGACAATGAGTTTGTTGATTGGCGTATCCGTTTAGAACACGACCTTAATAACGACCAACTGGTTTATGGTTTAATTGCAACAGGACACAAATCGGGTGGATTCAACGACACCTTTAGCGACCCAACTACAGGGCTCACACTTGCACCAACGTATGATGAAGAAAGCGTAACCTTATTTGAAATAGGCTCTAAAAACGAGTTCGATTTAGGCGAAGTTCCAACTACTTTCAACGTCTCAGCCTTCTATAACGACTATCGAGATCAGGTTTTTACCAACCTGCTCTCAGTTGAGCAAGCACTCGAGTTCAATTCAGGCGCACCCGTTGACCCATTGGACGCAACGCCTGGTGCATTGGTGGTATCATTTAGCTTCAACGCTGCTGACTCTGCTATTTACGGTATGCAGTTTGATGGTAAGTTTGAGCTACCATACGATATCAACTTCAATTGGACAGCACTTTGGCTAGAAGCTGAAATTGAAAATAGCGACGAAATCCAAGATTCACGCTTTCAAGCCGACGTAGCGCCGGACGAAGCAGTATTCCAGTCGATTGATGGTAACCGCTTGCCGCGAACGCCGCGCTTCCAACTTAACGCGTCTTTAAGTCAAATTTTTGATGTGGGCAGCGGCACACTGGATTACGTTATTTCAACCGGTTGGCGAGATTCTCAATTTTTGACCATCTTTAACAGTATTGACTATCAGAACCCTGATAACCCTCGAAGAAGATTAGACGACTCGGTTGATCCTTACTGGACGGTTGATGCTGGTATGGGCTATACCCATGGAGACGGTGCATTACGCATAGAAGCATTTGCGAATAATCTATTCGATGAAGTCCGCACGGCGGCTACTATCATCACTCAATTTGATAATACTCGCTTCTTCACGCGCCCTAGAACTTTTGGGGTACGCTTACGTTACACCTACTAAAAATAAGTATCGCTAACGACATACGCATACGTTATTAGGCAAGTGTAAAATGACGAGCAAACACCGCAAAAGAATTCTGCTGCGGTGTTTTTTTTAAGCTGTAAATTAAGGAGTTTTAGTGTTTGTTCTTATAATTTCGATTTTACGCAATGTAGCATGGCTCCCAGCAGCACTATTACTAATGAGCTTTTTTGGTTTACACGTTTCGTATGCAACTGCGGCTCCTGTTCACGTTGAAATAAAAAAAGATGAAAGCGGCAATTACTCATTAGTGCGTGATGGCAAACCTTATGTAGTAAAAGGTGCAGGTGTAGATGGTGCAGATTTATCCGTTCTTGCTGCGCACGGTGCGAACTCTATTCGCACCTGGTCTATTGACGGTGGCGCAATACCGGCACAGGAGTTGCTCGACAAAGCACATTCACTGGGGATGACCGTATCGTTAGGCATCGACTTTGCCAGAGAGCGACATGGTTTCGATTATAATGATGAAAAAGCCATTGCAGCACAGTTAGAAAAAGTTAAAGCGGATGTACTTAAGTACAAAGACCACCCAGCACTGTTATCTTGGTTTATAGGCAACGAACTGAATTTCGATTTTACCAATCCGAAGGTTTACGATGCAGTGAACGACGCTGCTAAGCTTATCAAATCGATAGACCCCCACCACCCTACCACCACAACTATTGCAGGTTTTGACAAAAAAGCGCTAAAGGCAATTCAACAACGAGCACCAGATCTCGACTTCGTTAGCTTTCAACTGTATGCCGATGTTGTAAATTTACCCAAGTACATTAGAAAATTTGGTTACGAAGGGCCCTACATGATTACCGAGTGGGGTGCTGTTGGTCACTGGGAGGTATTTAAAACCAAATGGGGTGCCCCCGTTGAAACAACGAGCTCAGAAAAAGCCAGTAATTACGCAAAAAGCTATGTAAAAGCTATTGAGCCTGAAGGTAAACAGCTTATCGGAAACTATGTGTTTCTATGGGGACAGAAGCAAGAGCGTACCAGTACATGGTACGGCATGTTTTTAGACTCTGGCGAGCGCACAGAAGCTATAGACGTTATGCATTATGTATGGCGAGGAAATTGGCCGGCTAATCGTTCGCCCAGGGTTAGCCCTATTGCGCTTGATGAAAAGGTGGCTTTTGACAATGTCTATTTATTTTCAGGCGACAGCTATGAGGCAACAATTAACGCAGTAGATCCCGACAATGATGAACTGCAATTTCGCTGGGAAGTACGAAAAGAGTCCACTGCCACAGAAGTCGGAGGCGACCAAGAGGCGATCCCGCCTGTTGTAGAGGGACTAATTAAAAATGCGGGAAAACAAACGATTACACTAACCGCGCCGCAGGACGCTGGCGCTTATCGACTGTATGCCTATGTGTATGATGGAAAGGGAAACGCCGCACATGCCAACTTCCCTTTTTTTGTGAAATAGACCTGTAGGTCTTTGTTAAATAGCGCCACAAGTGCTCAATTAACGTTGCAACATTTCAACGATTAGACTGAGCGTGTTGAGTTGCAGATGAACCGGTTTTATAACGTTTCATCTGCAGCATATGATTGTAGGTTTTATTAATTACGCGCTCTCTTCGGGCGCAGGTAACGGGTTAGAAGACCATGCGGTTACAACTGCCTTTACCAAGGTAGCAAGCGGAATAGCAAAGAACACGCCCCAAAAGCCCCACAGGCCGCCAAAAACCAGTACTGCGATTATGATGTAAAGCGGATGCAAACTAACTGCTTCAGAGAACAAAAGCGGCACTAACAGGTTTCCGTCTAACGCCTGAATAATGCCGTAAGCTATCATTAGATACCAAAACTCTGGCGTTATTCCCCATTGGAACATGGCAACTACGGCCACAGGAATAGTGACCACAGCAGCACCAATGTAAGGAATAAGCACTGAAAACCCTACTAACACGCCAAGTAAAATGGCGTATCGTAAATCCATTAATACAAACGTTACGCAGCTTACGGCACCCACAATAACTATTTCGATGACCTTTCCACGTATGTAGTTAGCAATTTGGGCATTCATTTCATGCCCTACCTGCGTAATAAGACGTCGCTCTTTCGGTAAAAGGCGCGATATGCTGTCTAAGAAAAACAGCTTGTCTTTGAGCATGAAAAACACCATAAGGGGAACCAAAATAACGTAAACTAGCAGCGCCGCCACGTTAGCAATATTGCTAAAAGAGGCAGATATAAGCGTTTCGCCCACTTCTACTAGCTTGTCGTTAAGGCCTTCCATCATTTGGTGTATTTGGTATACCTGAACGTAGTCAGGGTACTTGTCTGGCAGCGTTAAAATCCATTCTTGTGCTTTCTGCCAAATAAGCGGCGTCTCTTGAATTAAATTAACGCTTTGCTTCGAAACAATGGGAACCAAGCCAATTAAGGTTAAAATAGTAACGGTAATAAAGCCTAGCAATACCACGCCACATGAAAGCGTGCGACTTACCCCGACGTTTACCAACCGCGTAACGGGCCAATCCAGTAGATAAGCGATAACAGCGGCAACTAATACAGGCATAATAAGCTCGCCCCACAGCAGTAGTACTGCAGTGGAAAGCAGAATAAGGATAAGCAGCATTGCTGCATCAGGATCGGAAAATTTGCGTCGGTACCAACGACCAAAAACGCTAATCATAAAAACGTCCAGAAATTACGAAGAATAGGACACGCATCATAGTTGATTGCCCTAGTGGTTAGCAACATGCAGTGTGTAAGATTCTATTAAAATCAAACTGGTATGATGTTTTGAACGTAAACTAACTTCAAACGCTAAATAGGATAAACTCACTTGGTAGTACGACAATTCGATAGTGCCTCGCTGGTATAAGCGTTACATGTGGTGCATTATGCTGTAGATCGTTTGGAAAAAATTGAAACTGTTTAGTAACTTAATGCTCTAAGTAGTAAGAAAGTTAACAATATAAGTAAATAGTAGGTACATGATAAAAACGCTTTCTGCATCTCTAGCCGCCTTTTCCTTTGCGCTCACAATGAGCTTGGCTGCCGTCGCACAAGATGCCAATTACAGCAATAAAAATGCATTACCCGAAATAGGTGTGGTGGCGTCTGATGCCATATCCCTTGATAAAGAAATGATTGTTGGTGATGCTGTCATGCGCCAAATGCGCGGACAGAGCCCTGTTATTTCAGATCCTGTACTCGATGAATATCTACAAGATTTAGGTAATCGTTTGGTGCTACATGCCGACAATGCAAAGTTCCCTTTCGAATTTTTCTGGGTAAACAATGATGCCATTAACGCATTTGCGTTTTTCGGCGGTCACATCGGTGTACATACGGGCCTTATGCGCCGCGCCAATAATGAAAGTGAATTGGCTTCGGTGCTTGCTCACGAAGTATCACACGTAACCCAACGTCACATTGCAAGACGTATGCAGGCGCAGCAGCGTTCATCGCCTCTAGCACTGGCATCGTTAATTGGCGGTATTTTAATTGCTATGGCAAACCCAGAAGCGGGTATTGCCGCCATGCAAGCGGGAAGCGCTGCTAATGCGCAAATGCAAATAGACTATACTCGTTCTAACGAACAAGAGGCCGACCGTATTGGTATTGCCATGCTGGCACGCGCAGGTTTCGACCCTGCTGGTGCAGCAAGCTTCTTTTCCACAATGGCTGAAGAATACCGCATGGTGTCAAAGCCTCCTGCAAGGCTGTTAACTCACCCTTTAACCGAGACCCGTATTGCCGATGCGCGAAGTCGAGCTGCTGATTACCCAAGAAGGTTTCTTCCTATCAATAAGCAGTTTGAACTTGCAAAGGCGCGTATTAAAGCACGCTATTCCTTTGAAGACGATTACGCCGTGGAATATTTCAAAGCATCCGTAGACCAAAGCGTACAGCGAAGTAAAGAAGCATCGATGTACGGTTTAGCGTTGGCGTACATGCGTGTAGATGAAATTGAAAAAGCAAAAGCAATAATGGACAAATTGTTGGCAAGCGACAAAAGCAACTTGTTTTATTTAGACGCCATGACCGACATTTATATTTCAATGGGCCAGCCACTTAATGCGGTGAAAATGCTGTCGCCTCATATCGAACACAATCCACGCAACCAAGTATTGGCGCTTAATCACGCCAACGCGTTAATCAGTGCGCAAAAATATGACGATGCCATTTCGTTATTAAAAGACTTCTTGTTGGTTAAGAAAGACTATCAAATAGCGCATCAACTTATGAGCGAGGCTTACCAAAAAGCAAAACGTTTTTCTCAGATGCATCAAAGTAAGGCTGAAGTTTATGCACTCTACGGTGCTTACAATCGTGCTGTTGATGAACTTCAATATGCTTATAATTTTGCAGGTGACGACCACCTTCAAAAGCAGCGAATTCGAGCGCGAATAAAGCAGTTTAGAGATCAAGAAGAGCGACTAGAAAGGTTGTAGCGTCAGAACTGAAAATGAGAAGGTCGAAGTGAAAGAAAACCGACCTCGCTTCGCTAAAGCAGCAGATTGCTTTTGAAATTAACCAAACTAAAAAACGCCAGAATTAGCTGGCGTTTTTTAATTTAGCTAAACGCTCTTTTAGCATACCTGCAGAAACCTCACCTAAAACAGTATCTACCACCTTCCCTGATGGCCCAATAATAAACGTTGCGGGTAAATAAGGCGGCTTTTCCATCGGTAGCTGTGTATTAGGTTCAGATACAATCAATGGTAACTCGATGGAAAAACGCGTTTTCATTTCCTGCATTTGTTCAAGGGTTTGTGCATCGTAATTAATCGCAAACAAATGGGTGTTAGCAGGCAATTGTTGGCTTAAGGCATTAAGTTCCGGCATCTCTCGTAAACACGGCGCACACCATGGCGCAAAGTAATTAACAATAACCCAACTATCGTCAAGGTCGGCCCAGCGGTATGTTGAATTGTCTAACGTTTTAAAATCGTACTGCGTACTTTTGTAGGCAAAAAAACCTGCAGCCGCTGAAACGACGAGAAGTAGAGCAACACTTATTCCCTTAACAAACGTGTTCATGATTTTTGGTCTCACTTTTTATATTGTTCTGACTATAGCTTTATTGTGCTTTGATTCTTTTTTATCGTTTTAACAACGATACTGCCAGATAGATACACAGTTTCACAGCCGTTTTAACCTCAAGTGTTTTAGGAAAAATTAACATTGTATTTTTCTATCAGAAAATAAGCTAATAACACGGTATACTGTTTTCAAATCAAAGCCAAACCACCGTTTTTGCCTTAAAAATTGTGCGTAAAATAAAAGAATTACAAAACGAGAAAGCGATATGACAACCATCACTATTCTACACAACCCACGTTGCTCAAAAAGCCGTCAAACCTTAGCCTTACTTGAAGAGAACGGCGTTAAACCAGACGTTGTAGAGTACCTTAAAACACCATTGGCCAAGCACGAGCTTCAGGATTTGTTTAAAAAACTTAACCTTGAAACGGTTCGTGACATGATGCGTATAAAAGAAACGGAATATAAGGAAGCCAATTTAGGTGATAAAGACGTGACTAACGATATGCTGTTCGAGGCAATGGTAGAAACACCAAAGCTAATTGAACGCCCAGTTGTGATTAATGGAAGCAAAGCCAAGATTGGCCGCCCACCAGAAGCCGTATTGGACATTATTTAGTGAAACCTGTTCTTATTGTTTATTACAGCCGCAACGGCAGTACCAAGCGACTGGCCGATGCCATAGCACAAGGCGTTACATCAGAAGGTGTACCCGTCATTGTGCGCACTGTTCCTGCAATTTCTTTAAACATAAATGAAGACACAAACGAAGAGTTCACTACACAAGCGCAGCCAAGCTCAAATGATGCACCTTTTGTAACACCTAAAGAGTTGGAAGATTGCTGCGCTTTGGCTTTAGGAAGCCCAACGCGTTTTGGAAACATGGCCGCGCCTGTAAAACATTTCTTAGACAGCACCAGCAATTTATGGCTTAAAGGCGCGTTAATAGACAAGCCTGCGTGTGTTTTTACGTCTTCGTCATCGATGCACGGCGGACAGGAATCGACGTTGCTTTCAATGATGCTACCGCTTATTCATCACGGCATGGTGTTTTGTGGTCTTCCCTACAGTGAACCTGAGTTACACAATACTACAACGGGTGGAAGTCCGTATGGCGTTACCCATATAGCACACCACAATATGACTACGCCTAACCAATTAAGCGATGACGAAAAAGCACTGTGTATTGCCCAGGGCAAGCGCCTAGCAACACTTGCTAAAAAACTATCTTCAACCTCTTTCTAGGAGTTCTATTATGGCGTCCGATACGCGTTTTTTTCGTTATCTAGCACTTGCTAGCCACACTCTACTTATTGTTTGGGTCACATTGTGGCAATTCACATTTACTAAAGATCATACTTATTCGGTAACCTTCATTGCATTGTTTTACGTGTTACCACTATTGTTACCGTATTGGGGCGTACTGAAAGGTAAACCTTATACCCATGCGTGGGCTAATTTTGTGGTGTTGTTTTACTTAATTCATGGTTGTACAGTGGTCTACGCTGTTCCAAACGAACGTTGGTACGCCGTTGTCGAAATACTGCTGTGCACCGGCATGTTTGTTGGTTGTAGCGCCTTCGCGCGCAAACGCGGACGTGAATTAGGCCTAGGCCTTAAAAAACTCAAGGAAGAGATGAAAGAAGAGAAGGCTTTTTTTGAGGGTACAAATAACTCTAAGGGATAATTATGAAGTACTGGCTATTACCTGTTTCTGTTTGTTTAGTGGCTGCTTGCGGCGGTTCTGGTTCTGATTCTGAAATTCCGGCAACACCGCCAGATCCCACCATTCCTGCAGGACTTACCATTTCAGGTAACACCAGTGCACAAGTAGGCGACACCGTAGACTTCGCTGTCGCTGCCCCTCGTGGTCGAACTATTACGGCTATTAATTGGCAAGTTACGGGGGTAAATCAACAGCCTTTGGGTGCGCATACGCAAGCCATAGGCTTTGATGTAACGACCTCTGGTAATGCTACTATTGAAGTTCAAGCAACATTTGATAACGGCGAAACACTGTCAGACTCTCTCTCCCTTGATATTTCAGAAAATTCTAGCCCTGTAGCTACCTTGCGCCTAGGGCACGAAGCCGCTGAAGGAGGCAGAGTTTCACTGCGTGTAGATACCGCTTATGCAGAAGGGCTTGAAATAAGTGACATTGATTGGCAACAAGTGGGTGGACCCAACGTAAGTAGTTTCGAATACAATGACGGTGACTATTCAAATAGCGTATTTTTCCAAGCACCACTTGTTAGCGCAGACAGCATTATCACAATGCAAGCTACTGTTCGTTTTTCTAACGGAGAGTCTGCAGTTGATACTGCACAAGTTGTTGTAAAAGACGTTGCAATAGACGAAGGCGGTTTTTTCGTCGATAACGACTCTGCTATACCGGAAACGGTAACCACACACATGCAGCCATATAATCCTAACAGTCCCTATGCGTCAGCATTGCGTAATTGTGTGTATAACAATGTGGTTGAAGATAGCTGTCAGTTTTCTACTTTACCATTAATTGGTCAGGTAACTGAAAACCCCACTGTACAGGATGTCTTAGATAGAACGTACGTTTCGCATCCATGGATGGGTGATGCTTTCAAACATTTTTTGGAAACCTCGGCAACGCAAGACGATATGCTTAAGCTGCTAAGAGCAACTACTGCTGTGGTCATTTCTTATGACATACGCCCTTCATTCTATTGGGTTGCAACCGGCGCTATCTATCTTGATGCAGGTAGTTTGTGGCGCACACCTGAAGAGCGCGATACATTGAATACTCGTCCAGACTATCGAAGTAGTTTTGGCAACGACTTAAATTTCTCCACCTCATGGCGCTATGTTAAAAACGGTGAGTATTACTACCCTGTTATTACAACGGGTAATGCCAGCGAAAGACTGTCTAGAACTGACAGTGAACTTGAGGCATCGCTAGGCTATCTGCTTTATCATGAACTGGCCCATGCTAATGACTTTTTTGATCACACCGAATGGGGTGAGTTGGCGATGAATGAAAGCCCACTATCGTCTTACAATGATTCAAATCCGCTGAGTACAGGCCTTGATAATGCAATGCCGCTTACATCGTCTGAATTACATGCATTGGCCGATGTAAGATATAGTGGCGAGCAGTCTTCGGCAACACAGCGCAGTTACACCGCTTCACAAGTAGCTAACTGGTTTGAGGAAGACGGTGCAGTAACTTTTTATGCCTATTCAACTGAACGTGAAGATCTAGCAACGTTGTTTGAACGATTCATGATGCTTTACCGTTTAGGCGCAAGTGCCGATGTTGGGGTATTCTCAAGAGAAAATATCGATGACGGAAGCTTTGTTATTACTTGGGGACAGCGCGACCGAATAAACGATAGCAACCTAACCATGCGCTTAGAGTACGTTGCCAGCAGAATTTTACCGAATTTGAATGTGCCGGCTATTCAAGCGCAGCTTCCAGAACCTGTCGAGTTACCGGCTGGCGTTAACTGGAGAGAACTAGCAAGCTTTAATGCCCAGAGCGGTTCTGATATTCAAATACCTCTACAGGCGCCCTCTTCTAATGCTATTGGCGTAATGACAATGGAAGATGAGCTTAGACAAGTTCAAGGTTTACGTCACTAATTTGTGGGGTTAGGCATAAGCTTAACCCACGGTCTCAGCTTAACCCGAGTTCTCGCTTAACCATTGCTACTGATAAACGTTTTTGTTCTTGTAACGAGCGCGTGTCTAGCCTTGCTAGGAGTGACATAAGGCTTTTTAAGTCTCGCTCGCTGTGATGAAACAAAAACTGTAGCGCTTGGTTTGACAACGTTAGGCCCCGTTCCTGGGCTCGCAGACTCACCGCCTCCTCTCTGCCTGCATCATCTAAGTGGTTAACATGATAAATCACCCCCCACGCAAGCCTAGAACGCAAGTCGGGAAGCACAAAAGCAGGGTTAGATGGCCCCAAATGACTGGTGCACAGCACTAATGCTCGTTGCGTTTCAATAACGCGATTAAGCAGGTCGAACAAGGCCTCTTCCCATTGCGGTTCGCCCGCAATAGCGTGCACGTTATCCAATGCAATGACTGACAGCTCTTCAAGCCCTTCGAAAATATCTAACGACCAGGCTTTGTAATCGTTTAAGTTCAGATATAGGTGGCTAACGCCCTTTTCTGCTAATTGGTGACACGTAGCAAACAACAAATGGCTTTTACCCGTGGCAGTGCTACCTAGTAGTGTTACCAATGGCAGTTTTAATGAAGCAAGCTGCCCAAGCGTTTTTGTATCACGCCAGTTAGGCAACGCCTGAACTACCAAATTAAGCACGGCTACCACCTCTTCGTTGCCTGTCGCAACAAAGCTGTCAAAGTTCTCATCAACGGGTAGCGTAACCGGCAAAGGTAGCTGCATTAGATTTTATTGGCTCCAGTAAAAATTTAAGGCTTCCACTTTTTGACCATAGGCATCGGTTACCTGCTTCATTGCAGACTCTAGACGCAATGCGTTCAAAAAGTCATCAACTGTACCTAAAAGTGTTACCGAAAATGTGGCAACAGTACCTTGCTGCTGAGTTAGCGTTGCACTTTCAACTACGCTTAAATTGTTAAGGTATTTATTTGCCTTAGCATAGCTATTAATGGTGCCAACATTGGCTACGGAAATACTAATAACTTCTCGGTCAGCGGCTTCAATTCCCACCACAGCGTATAGCGATGAAAGGTAATTTGAATAGGCATCTACTAATTCAGCGGCAAGCGCTTCAGGCGAGTCACCATATATACTGCCATAGCTAACGTTACTTTTTCCTATAAACACCCAATCAAGTGCATAGTCTCCCTCATCTGCACGTTTCGCATGCGCTTCGAATTCATCCATGGTAAAAGGCGCTGTAGCAGTTTCAACTTCATTGCTCTCAACATCATTTATCTCGTCAATTGATCCCGTCTCGTCTATACCACTTGTGTCGCCCATTACGTTTACTGACGTAACATCGTTCTCAGCGTTGACCTCTTCCTCTACATTAGCGTTATCAGAAAGTGCGCCAAACGCGCTCTCTTGATTTTTATCAGTAGCCATATTCGCGATATTCGCATCGGCGATACCTGTTTCTTGGTTACCCATAGCATCTTCAAGCGTTTCTATGGTTCCAGACGGCACAGGGTTTTCTGGTAACTCTGGAATGGCACTGGCATCGTTTTTATAAATACGAGCACCAATAATATTGTCGGTAGCGTAGCGAGAAGATGCCAACTTGAGCGGCTCAACAAAACGCCCCCACACATCAAACGAGGTAATATTAACGCTGTCTGTCAAATCCATTAGCGGCAAGCTAAGTGGAACACCACGCTCTTTTGCCGTTGCTTGCAACGTGTCTTTCAGCACACTGGGAGACGTTTCATCTAGAATTGTGCGCGATGCATTGCCCTGCTCTTCGACAATCCAAACCAAAGTTTCAGGACGAACAGCCCCCCAAAGCGGCAGCATCTCTCGCTGCAGTAAACTAGAGAGCTTTGCTTGATCGAAGTCTGCTATATAAAACGTCTTACCGTCTTCAAAACCAAAGCGATAAGAACGTAAATAAGATTGCGGAGAAGAAAGCGCAGCGCGAATACCGGGGTTTGTTAGTACGTCAGCGCTACCAGATAGCTTTACGATAACTTGCCGAAGTGCCTGCTTAAGCGCGCTCTGTTGAGTACGTTGGCTTTGGTCGTCCACCTGAATTTGTGCTTCATTAACAATGATACGCTGCGTAGCACTTACCAATGGCGCATAAATAACCGATGCACACATAACGCTAGCGATAACGGCTTTAATAAGTCTAATACGATTATATAAAGATGCCGTATTCTTTAAGTAGCGATGTTCTTTTTTCGTTGCCTTAATCATTACTTTAATTATTGCCTTTTGGCTTGCCTTTGTAAGTGACGACCCTGTAACACTCGATGTTCCATTCCTACTTAATATCAAATCCTTACTCTCTCTTGCTGTAAAGGCAGAAACCTTATGAATAAGCGTACGTTGCAGTGACGACTTTTCACTATTCTCTTTTATATTGACCCGAATTTCACCCATAAATTGCAAAAGATTAGCACGCTAGCCTTATTACATTTTTAAACAGCACTGCGAGCATATTGGTGTGGTATTAAGCAAAAAAGCAAAATAGCGCTGTAAAAAACGAACAAAAAAACCGCGACAAATTGGACTTGTGGCAATGAACTGGTAGAATCCGCGTTTTTCTACCTCTTAGTGCCAGGGCCCAACCGTGAGCGAAAATAAAACCTCTTTAAGTTACAAAGATGCAGGCGTAGATATCGACGCTGGAAATCAACTTGTTGAACGTATTAAATCTGTGACCAAGAAAACTCACAGACCAGAAGTAAAAGGTAATTTAGGGGGCTTCGGTGCACTATGCGAGCTACCAACTAAATACAAGAAGCCGCTGTTAGTATCGGGTACTGATGGTGTAGGCACTAAACTTCGCGTTGCGATGGATGCTAACCGTCACGACGGCGTTGGTATTGACCTTGTTGCAATGTGCGTAAACGATTTGATAGTACAAGGCGCAGAGCCTCTATTCTTCCTAGACTACTACGCAACTGGCAAGTTAGATGTTGACGTAGCCGCGTCGGTTGTTACAGGAATAGGCGCAGGCTGTGAACAAGCTGGCTGTGCATTGATTGGCGGTGAAACCGCTGAAATGCCCGGTATGTATCACGATGGCGACTACGACATCGCAGGCTTCTGTGTTGGTGTTGTAGAAGCTGATAAGGTTATCGACGGAACGAACGTAAAACCAGGACAAAAATTAATTGCACTGGGTTCGTCAGGTCCTCATTCAAATGGTTACTCGCTTGTTCGCAAAATTATCGAAGTTAGTGGCGCCGACGTAAACGCAGAACTTAACGGCCAACCTATTATTGACCAACTACTTGCACCAACACGCATTTACGTAAAGTCGGTTCTCGCATTACTTGAAGAAGTTCAAGTTAGCGCGATTTCTCACATTACAGGCGGTGGTTTTTGGGAAAACATTCCTCGTGTACTTCCAGAAGACGCAAAAGTGGTTATTGATGAGTCTACTTGGGAGTGGCCAGCTATCTTTTCTTGGTTACAGGAAAACGGCAACGTAACACGCCATGAAATGTACCGCACATTTAACTGTGGTGTGGGCTTGGTTATTGTGGTTGATGACGCAGACGTAGACAACGCCCTTAGCATTCTTAAAGCGCATGGTGAAAATGCATGGGTAATAGGTGACATTGAGGCCAAAAACGGCGACGAACAAGTAGAGATTAACGCGTGAGTCACACTCCAACCAAAATATGTGTGCTAATTTCGGGCAATGGTAGCAATTTACAAGCTATCATTGACGAAGTTGCCGCCAAACGCCTAAATGCCACTATTACTGGGGTTATCAGTAATCGACCTGGTGCCTATGGTTTAGAACGTGCAAGTCAAGCTGGTATTGAATCGGTTTGCTTAGATCATACAACGTTTGAAGATCGCGATAGCTACGATAGTGCCTTGAAAGAACAAATTGAGGCTTTCGGTGCCGATTGTGTTGTACTTGCTGGCTTTATGCGAATTCTAACGCCAGAATTTGTAAACCATTTTTCTGGAAAATTAGTGAACATTCATCCATCTTTGTTGCCGAAGTATAAAGGATTGAATACGCATCAGCGCGCTATCGACAATGGTGACAAGGAACACGGCGTTAGCGTGCACTTTGTAACACCAGAACTGGATGGTGGCCCGGTTATTATTCAAAGTCGCGTACCGGTATTTGAAGATGATTCGGCCAGCGATCTTGCGGAGCGTGTTCAGGAACAAGAGCGTCGTATTTATCCGCTAGTACTGTCTTGGTTTAGTGCCGGCAGACTTATGATGCGAAACAATAAGGCTGTTTTAGATGATCAAGAACTTCCAGAATCAGGTTATGCGAGCGAGTAAATTACTCGCCGCAGTTACTGTTTGCGCGCTGTGGTTTACAACAGGCGTGCAGGCACAATCTGACGATTCATTTACCCTCACCCCCTACAAGGCATCTTATACTGCATATAAATGGGGTGATGATGTAGGTGAAGCGCATATAGAGCTATCAGAATTAAGCGACAATCAGTACTCGCTTCTCTACACCTCTAAAGTGTCTAAGTTTTTCCTCTCAGATAAGCGCAGTGAGCATTCAATATTCACGCTGAATGATTCTACAGTAGTGCCTTCACAATACTTTTATAATCGCTCAGGTACAGGGCCAGACAAAGAGCTTGTTGTCACCTTTGGTCAGCAAGGCGGCGAAAAAATTGTGGTTGAAAATGGCGACATCTATAATTGGAACGGCGAATTCGACAACCAAATTTACCGTTTAGATTTAGCCAAACAGTTAGCAAAGGGCGTTACTGAATTAGACTACAGCTTTGTGAACTACCGTGGCGAGCTCCGTAATTACGGCGTAAAGGTAATTGAAACGGAAACTCTTACCCTTCCCTATGGAAAGCTGGATGCGGTTAAAGTGAAGTTAATACGCGATTCAAAAAAGCGCGAAACCTATGCGTGGTTTGCCCCCTCACTTGACTATGCCCTAGTTCGGTTACAGCAGTTCAAGGATGGTGACGAACAAGGCGATATTAAGCTTAAGTCGTTTCAACCCGAATAAGCGAATAATAAACACCCTGTTTTAAAGCATATTCAAATACGCTCAAGGCCGATGCAAAGTCGGTCAAGTCGTTAGACCGCTCAGGGCTGTTGGCGCTGCGCAAGGCTGTTAAACTCGCTAAAGGCTTTTGCTTTCAGCGAGTTTTTTGTTGTGAAAACTTGCCATTTGTTATAGACAAAATTTGTATAACATTCAGCACAGTATCGCTTTGGCTAATCTATATCTATCACTCATGACTATACTTAGAAGGCCTGCTTATTATTAACGCAATGATTAATGCATTATTCATGTAAAAATCTTGATCTTTGCGCTATTAAATAATAGGTTTACTGCATGCTGGTCAGACCATGATTTGAGCTTACAAGTGTTTGTTCAAACACACGAAATACAAGGCTATCAGCGTAATGTTCAACGCCTTTTCAGGAGTGAAGTATGGCAGATTTTATATGGTTTTTACTGGTTGTTGTTACGCTAGCTATCGCTAGTTATCAACGTACCAGTTTGGTAACAGCAGTTGCCATGGGCGCAGGTGTCATGATTCTAGGCACCCTTTTCGGCGACATCGGCCTTTTAGGCTGGGTTGTTTTCCTTGCTTTAACACTTCCATTTACCTTGTCGAACATCAGACAACAGCACATTTCTACCAAGCTGCTAGCGTTTTACCGCAGTGTAATGCCTGAAATGTCTAGCACCGAACAAGAAGCTATTGATGCAGGTACTGTTTGGTGGGATGGCGATATTTTTAGCGGTAAGCCAGACTGGGACAAGCTACACCGTATCCCTAAAGGAAGATTAACGGCAGAAGAACAAGCGTTTCTTGATGGTCCTTGTGAGGAAGTGTGCTCAATGGTTAACGAGTGGCAAGTTAACCACCAAGATGCCGACCTTTCACCTGAAGTGTGGCAATACCTCAAAGAACACAAGTTCTTTGCCATGATCATTAAGAAAGAATATGGCGGCCTAGAGTTTTCAGCTTATGCGCAGTCTCGTGTATTGCAGAAACTAGCAGGCGTTAGTGCAGTACTTTCAAGCACCGTTGGTGTTCCTAACTCATTAGGCCCAGGTGAATTACTACAGCACTATGGTACCAAAGAGCAGCAAGATCACTACTTGCCGCGTTTGGCCGCTGGTGAAGAAATTCCGTGTTTTGCACTTACTGGTCCTGAAGCAGGCTCAGATGCTGGTGCAATCCCTGACGTAGGCATTGTATGTAAAGGCGAATGGAACGGCGAAGAAGTGCTAGGCATGCGCCTAACATTTAGCAAGCGGTACATTACCCTTGCACCCGTTGCTACGGTTATTGGTCTTGCGTTTAAACTACAAGACCCAGAGGGCCTACTTGGCGATAATAAAGAGCCTGGTATTACCTGTGCACTTATTCCACGCGATACAAAAGGCCTTGAAATTGGTCGTCGCCACTTCCCGCTTAATACACCATTCCAAAATGGTCCTATTAACGGTAAAGACATTTTTGTTCCAATCGACTACATCATCGGTGGACCGAAAATGGCAGGACGTGGCTGGCGTATGCTGATGGAGTGCTTGTCAGTTGGTCGCTGCATTACGCTTCCGTCTTCAGCTGCAGGTGGTGCAAAATCAGTATCACTTGCAACCGGTGCCTACGCACGTATTCGCCGTCAGTTCCGTATGCCTGTAGGCCATATGGAAGGTGTTGAAGAAATGCTAGCGCGTATTGGCGGTAACGCTTATCTAATGGATGGCGTAACACGCTTTTCAACTGTCGGTGTTGATTTGGGTGAGAAACCATCGGTTATCTCAGCCATCTGTAAATACCACCTTACCGAGAAAATGCGTCAAGTCATCAACGACTCAATGGACGTTCACGGTGGTAAAGGCGTAATGCTTGGGCCAAACAACTACTTGGGCCGCGGATATCAAGGCGTACCAATTTCAATTACCGTTGAGGGTGCAAATATCCTAACGCGTAACATGATGATTTTTGGTCAAGGTGCAATGCGTTGCCACCCGTTCGTGCTTAAAGAAATCCAAGCGGCGTCTATTGAAGACAGAAAAGAAGCACTAAAAGCGTTTGATAAGGCGGTATTTGGCCACATTGGCTTTGCCGTATCGAACACAGTACGCAGCATTTGGTTCTCGTTAACTAACGGCGCGTTTAGTAATGCACCATTTACCGACGAAACATCGCGCTACTACAAGCTGTTACAAGGCTACAGTGCGAACCTAGCATTGCTAACCGATGTTTCTATGGGTGTGTTAGGTGGCGACCTTAAGCGTCGCGAGCGTTTGTCAGCACGTCTAGGTGACATCCTAAGTGGTCTATATCTAGGTAGTACTACATTGAAGCGCTTCGATGAAGAAGGCCGTTTGAAGGAAGATTTACCGTTGCTTCATTGGGCAATGCAAACTACCCTTCACGATATTGAAACCGCTATCGACGATTTCCTAGCGAACTTCCCGAATAAGGCAGTAGGCACAGCAATGCGCGTTATGGTAATGCCGTTTGGCCGTCGAATTGGCAAGCCATCTGACAAAATCGAGCACGCTATTGCACAAATGCTTCAAACGCCTTCTTCTGCGCGTAGCCGTTTAGGTTATGGTCAGTATCTAGCTCGCACAGAAGGCAGCTTGATGGGTGATTTAGAGCAGACGCTTGATGATGTAATAGCATGCGAGCCCATCTTCGAACGTATTTGCAGCCATAAGAAAGCTAAATTGCCATTTACACGTCTTGACGTGTTGGCCGATGAAGCACTTGCTGATGGCGTAATTAACGAAGAAGAAGCTAGCTTAATGCGCAAGACCGAAGCCGGTCGCCTGCGCACTATCAACGTGGATGATTTTGACCACGAGGAATTGGTAGCTCAAGTTAATTCAACCAGCAAAGCCACAAAAAAACGAGGTGGTAAAGCTGCGTAATTTAACTCACTCTATAAAGGGTCGCATTCGCGGCCCTTTATTTTTATATTCCTCGCTTTGCACTGTTTTATTCACTGCTATGTTTAGCAACTCGGCATTAGCTGAAGCGACAACATTCGACTGTGGAAACTCAGAACAAGCAAAAGCACTAGCTAACTTAATCGCAACCGATAAAAACCAACAGCGCCCAATTCTTGTTTGCCACCCTACTTTGGTAAAGCTTGCCGAAGAAAAAGCAAAAGATATGGCATCGCGCGGTTTGGTTTCACACTTTTTGGGCGGCAGTCCAAATAGCCGCATTCGTGATGCAGGCCTTGTGCTTCCAGATTACTACGGCGATGCTATGAGTAATCAGGTAGAAGCATTGGCAGGTGGTTATATCAATGCGGAAGATGTGTGGTATGCACTGCAAACGTCAACAAGCCACCGTCAACATTTATTGGCTGAAGTGCCTTTTTATCAGGAACAAGACCAAATTGGTGTAGGCTTTTACAAAGACTACAGTACTCCCCATGTGGAATACTGGGCAGTTTATTTAACTAAGCTTGAAAGCGATACTGATATAGCGCCAGAAGACAGCACTATAAAGTTGGTTCGTAAATCGAAGAAGTTTGATGAAATACCCGACAAAGGGCTTGGCATAGTGACAAAAGACGGCGAAGTTATCTTAAAAACAAAAAAACCGGATTAATATCCGGTTTTTTTTAACGTAATAAGGTGTTTATTTCTAGCTTAGCTGAAGCTTGTCCATTAACAGTACTGCTTGCGTACGCGTGTTAATTTCCAGTTTACGTAGAATAGCGCTTATGTGAGCCTTTATCGTTGCTTCAGTCACATTCATTTCGTGCGCTATTTGTTTATTCATTAAGCCTGCGCGAAGATATGACAACACTTGAATTTGCTTTGGCGTAAGCTCTTGGAAACGCTTGAGTAGCACCTTAAGTTCGTCGTCAACTTTTTCAAGTTCTTCTTCCATGCCTTCAGGTAGCCACTTTTTACCTGCAATAATATCAACAATGGCTTGTGCCATTTCACGCGTTGCAGATACTTTCGGGATAAAGCCTTGTGCACCTAGGCTCATTACCTGTGCAACAACTTCAACACTATCGCTACCCGATATCACGCCCACTGGGATATTTGGGAATTGCTCGCGCAGAGTAATTAAACCATTGAAATACTCACCACCCGGCATGTTTAGGTCAAGAAGCACTAATTCTACGCCGTCGAACTCATTAAGTATCGTGATTGCCGCGTCAAGACTACCCGCTTCAAGTATCTGCGCGTTCTCAAAATAGGGTTCTAAAGCGCCACTTAACGCTTCGCGAAACAATGGGTGATCGTCTGCTACTAGAATTCTTGTCATTAGCGTTACTGCTTCCTTTTCTTGTTCAATCTATAGGGTAATACTTTCGGCTAATTTCTAAAAGCCCTTATGCTACAAAAATAGCGTAAATATCAACAAAATTAGTGTTTTCGATTGGCATTTATATTTCAAACGGTAAAATTGCGCACCAATTAAGTAAATCTAAGGTTTATTGTGAAGAAACACGACAATATTTATGCAAACCCGCTCAATAAAGTAGCTGACTTTAAATTTGACGAGTCTGTGGTAGACGTGTTTCCCGATATGATTCAGCGTTCAGTACCGGGATATGAGTCTATCATCCATACTATTGGTGAAGTAGCTAAAACCGTTGTGACTAATAACTCAAAGGTATATGACTTGGGTTGTTCGTTAGGGGCCGCGAGTTTATCGGTAGCAAGAGCCACACAAGATAAACAATGTGAAATTATTGGCGTTGATAGCTCTGAAGCCATGGTTGAGCGTTGTAAACGCGTGGTTCAGGCTTTCACCCTCCCCAACCCAATAACCATCACTAAAGCTATGGCTCAGGATGTCGCCATAGAAAATGCGTCGATGGTTATTATGAATTTCACCTTACAATTTATCCCACCAGCAGACAGAGAAGCGCTGCTTCATAAGATATACCAAGGTTTGAACCCAGGCGGTATTTTATTGTTGTCAGAAAAAATTAGGCACCCCACTATTGCGGGCAATGAGCTGTTAATTGACCTTCATCACCAGTTTAAACGTGACAATGGTTATAGTGAGCTTGAAGTTAGCCAAAAACGTGCTGCACTTGAAAAAGTCATGCTTACCGACACCTTTAGCGACCATGAAACGCGCTTGAAAAGTGCAGGTTTCGACGATGTGGTTATGTGGTTTAAGTGCTACAACTTCACATCTATGGTGGCAATTAAAGCCTAGCGCCTAATATTGCAGTGAAAATATCGCAGCGCAGATATTTCTGCGAACATGCGCAAAGCAAATACGAGATTAATATGAGTAAACTTGAACAAACGTGGCTAAACGACTGCTATAAGTCGTTGCTCGACAGCCCACTGTCACATTGGTTACAAACTTTACCCGCGCTAATGGATTCATGGCAGCGAACCGGCAAACACGGTGAGTTTGATAAGTGGTGCCGACTGCTAAATAAATTACCGTCAACTACGCCTGCTAGTGTTGATTTATCGTCTTCTGTCACCGCTGGTTCAAGTGACGACATAGATGAATATACGTCTAAACAAATCGAGGGGCTACTGAAGCAATTCATGCCTTGGCGTAAAGGCCCATACCACATCCATGGCATTCATATCGATACAGAATGGCGTTCAGATTGGAAATGGGATCGCGTAGTACCACACATTTCTTCGCTTAAAGACAGAAGTGTTTTAGACGTTGGCTGTGGAAGCGGCTATCACATGTGGAGAATGCTGGGCGAAGGGGCTTCCAACGTTATCGGCATCGATCCAACACAGCTTTTCCTTATTCAATTCCATGCAGTAAAACACTTTATGCAGCACCAAGGCGTTAGGCGTGATGATATTCATTTCTTACCTTTGGGTATTGAAGACATGCAACCTTTAAAAGCCTTCGATACTGTATTTTCTATGGGTGTACTGTATCACCGTAAAGATCCGATGGCCTTTTTAACTCAGTTGAAAGACCAATTAAGAAAAGGCGGCGAACTCATTCTAGAAACATTGGTTGTTGATGGTGATGAAAATACCGTGCTAATGGCCGGTGAACGTTATGCTCAAATGCGCAATGTGTGGTTTTTGCCTAGCACTGCGGCGCTAACTGTATGGCTGTCTAGGTTAGGCTTCGAGAATATTCGCGTGGTAGATGTTAATCATACGACGCTTGATGAGCAACGTTCAACACAATGGATGGACACGCAGTCTTTGAAAGATTTTCTCATGCCGGAAGATATTACGCGCACCATAGAAGGTTACCCTGCACCACAACGAGCCGTAATAGTGGCCAACAAAAAGTAAAAACGGGCGTTTCTAACAAACCGTTTCTTATGGCACAAATGTTGTAACCCTAATCTGCTAGAGTGTAAGTATTCTGCATTGATTAGGGTGACAACATGGATATACATGGCTTTTTAGCCGTACAGCAATTGCCAAATAGCTACGCAGCAATTGCACAAAAATGGTTCACTCCACTTTGCGATAGGCTACTTAAGCACCAAGAAGGTGCAAAATCCCCGCTTATTGTTGGCATTAATGGATGCCAAGGTTCGGGTAAATCAACCCTTACCAGCTTTATCGACGCCTATCTTTCATCGGTTCATAATAAGAACGTTGTTTCTTTATCTATTGACGACTTCTATCTAGATCAGTCAGACCGTAATGAACTCGCTAATAAAGTGCATCCACTTTTAAAAACACGTGGTGTTCCCGGCACTCACGACATTACCCTTGCCCTAAACACATTCAGACAGCTTAAAGCGGGCGAAAAAACGCAGTTGCCGCGCTTTAATAAAGCAACTGACAACCCTTTTCCTAAAGCCCAATGGCCTGTAATAGAGGTAGTTCCAGATTTTATAATTCTTGAGGGCTGGTGTGTGGGTGTGAGCGCTGAAGACACTGCCTCATTGAAAAAACCCATTAACAAACTTGAAGAAATTGAAGACTCAGAAGCCATATGGCGCACTTTCGTAAACGAGGCCATTAGCGATCAATATCAAGCGTTGTTTAATCAAATAGACTATCGCGTAATGCTCAAAGCCCCATCATTTGATTGCGTTTACAAGTGGCGTTTAGAACAAGAACACAAATTAGCAAAGTCGGCAGCGTCTGACAGCAAAGGCGTAATGAGTGATGATGAAGTGGCAAACTTTGTGCAGCATTATCAGCGTATTACCGAGTTTGCTTTGCGCACAATGCCCGATAAATGCGACACCGTATTCACGCTTGATTCAAGCAGAAGTATTATTGAACAGGACGTACGTAAATGAATAAAACGCTTGTTTTCACCGACATGGACGGCACGCTGTTAGACCACCATACCTACTCTTTTGAAGCGGCGAAACCGGCCTTAAGTGCACTTGAGTCTAAATCTATCCCCGTAATCCCTACCACCAGTAAAACGTTTGCTGAATTGCAGCCTCTACGAGAACGTATTGGCTTAGATGGCCCGTTCATTGTAGAGAACGGTGCAGCTATTTTTATTCCTCACGGCTTTTTTAAGCAAAAACCCAGTGGCACAGTGTGGGTAGACGGTTACTGGTGTAAAGCCTTTATTTCGAACAAAAACTATTGGATTAAGCTTCTAGAAAAAGTAGGAAGTGAGTTCGACGGTAAGTTTACGCAATTCTCAAAGATGTCTCTTGAAGAAATTCAAGATAGCACTGGCTTAGATGAAAAGTCGGCATCATTGGCTGCCAAACGTCAATTTGGTGAGCCAGTGTTATGGCTTGGCACTGAAGACGAAAAAAAGCGCTTTTTAAACGCTATCACAGAACGCGGCGCATTCCCCTTAGAGGGTGGTCGCTTTATTCATATTTCTGGTAATTGCGATAAAGGCCAAGCACTTAAATGGTTGGCTAGCGAATACCAAAAGCAACACGTTACCAAGGTACAAACAGTGGCCTTAGGTGACGGTAAAAACGATATTGCCATGCTAGAGGCGGCACATATCCCTATACGTATTCTTTCACCGGTAAATCCTCCACCAGCGGTTCAAAAAGAAGAGGTTTATACCAGCACCCTCACCGGCCCTGAAGG
>ENA-OWNT01000639-OWNT01000639.1-seawater-metagenome-genome-assembly--contig:-NODE-639-length-69402-cov-6.562611_pt1 | contig 69402 bp, 59 predicted proteins | sample MGYA00238136_ERZ651165 | MGnify/ENA primary metagenome ERZ651165 (study PRJEB26861, sample SAMN08777766) | seawater metagenome | isolation source: coastal seawater | place: USA: Florida | collected... | reverse complement strand
CAAGACGTTCCTGCTGGACCTGGGCGTCTCCGCCAAGCAGCTCTCCGTGATCTCGTACGGCGAGGAGCGCCCCCTGGCCTCCGGTGCCTACGAGTCGGCTTGGAGCCAGAACCGTCGCGCCGAGTTCAAGGTGACCGCTGGCGAGAACGTTCGGGGCACCACCGACCGCTGAGTCGTTGGCGTGCCCGCTGCGCAGTCCGCGGCGGGCCTCCTCAACAGGTCGGACCACTTCGTGTGGTCCGGCCTGTGGCGTTCTCGGACCCCCTCAGAGCCGACAGTAGCGGTCCGCGAGGGGGTCGGCGCTGTCCGGGGCATGCCCAGCCCGGCCCGTGGCGGCGAGGTGGTCGAGCAGGCGCCAGGCCAGTCGGTGCGAACAGCCTTCTGGTGTGAGCTCTCGCACGGTGCGCAGCTCGTCGTCGAGCCGACCCTCCAGAGCGCGTAGGGCCACCAGCGCCGCCTTCGCCCCCTTCTTGCCCGCCTCCACGCCGGGCTGGTGGTAGGCGTTGATGTCGATGAGCTCGGCGTAGATGCCGACCGTGCGCTCGAACAGGGCCACGAGCTGTCCCAGGCTGCGGGCCGAGGCGTCGGCGACCCGGATGTGCACGGAAGGCCGGTCCCGCTCGCGCAGTGCGGCTTGGGTGCCGAGCAGAAAGCCCACGAGGTGGTCGTCTGCGAACAGCCCGTCGTCCACCGCAACCCGCGGACCTTGCAGCGTGGTGTCGATGAAGTGGGCGAAGGTGTCGGGCCGACCATCGCGGACCTGCTGCACATAGGCGTGCTGGTCGGTGGACCCCTTGTTGCCGTAGACCGTGAGCCCCTGGTCGACCTGGGCGCCGTTGCGGTCGTGGCGCTTGCCGATGCTCTCCATCACGAGCTGCTGGAGGTAGCGTCCCAGCAGAGCGAAGCGGTCACGGTAGGGCAGCATCACGAGTGCCCGGTCGCCCCTTCCGTTGCCCGCAGCGAACCAGGCGGCGGCCAGCAGCGCGGCGGGGTTGTCCTCGGGGGATGGGCCCCGGGTGACGACGTCCATCTCCTGGGCGCCCGCGAGGAAGGCCCGCCAGTCCCATCCACACAGGGCCATTGGCAAGAGGCCCACGGGGCCGGTCACGCTCGTGCGGCCGCCCACCCAGTCGTGGATGGGGAAGACTGCGCGCCAGGGGGCATCTTCGTTCCGCGCGAGGCGGTCGAGGCGGGAGCCGGGTCCTGTGATGGCGATGGCGTGGGAGTGGAAGGGGAGGCCGGCCGCCGCGTACCAGGCCTGGGTCGCGAGCATCCCGTTGCGGGTCTCGGGTGTGCCGCCGGACTTCGAGACGACCACCACCACGGTTCGGGCGGGATCGATCGAGGCGAGCTTGCGCTGGATGCCTTCGGGATCGGTGTTGTCGAGGCAGACGAGCCGGCGAGGGTCGGCCTGGGAGGACAGGGCCTCGGCCACGAACATCGGTCCGAGGGCCGAGCCGCCGATGCCCACCAGGAGCACGGCGTCGTGGTCGGCGGGAGCCAGCGCCGGGTCGTCGAGCCGCCCCCACACCGCGCGGATTCCCTTGCTCACCTCGGAGGAGGGGGCCATGCGGGGGTCGCGCAGCCAGTAGTGGCCCACCTGGCGCCCTTCGTCCATGTTGGCGACGGCGCCGCCTTCGATGGAACGCAGCGCATCGACGGCCCAGGCCAGGGCCTCGGCCGAGGGTCCCGTGCTGGGGTCTGGACCATCGGTGAGGTCGAGGGAGAAGCCGAGGTCGAGGTCGCGGAAGATGCGGGTGGCGCTCACGGGGCCACCTCCGCACGACCCCGCTTCACCACGGGCTGACCTTCGCTGTCAACCACGTCGAATTTGACGTGCTGGACGCCATCTTCAGTCTTTCCTGTCAGCCACAGGCGGGTGGTGAGCACGGTGCCGTTGAGCACCGGCCGGGCCCAGCGGAGGCCGAGGCGCCGGAGGCGGAGCGGGTCGGAGTTGCCCACCATGTCGAGCACGGAACGGCCGGTGATGGCCATTGTGCACAGCCCGTGGAGGATGACGTCTGGCAGGCCGCCGGCGCGCGCCACCTCTGGGTCGAGGTGGATGGGATTGCGGTCGAGGCTGGCTTCGGCGTAGTGATGGGACTGGTTGGGCTGCACCCGCCAGGTGGTGGTCTTGTCGGGGGGACCGCTGGGGTCGACGCTCACCGGGAGGCTGCGCTTGCCTGTGCCGGCCGGGGCCAGGATCTGGTCACGCACGTAGAAGCTGGTGGTGGCTTCCACCGCGGCCTCCCCATCGACGAATCCGGTGAGCTTCGCTTCGACCAGGAGTCCCTTCGACTTCTGCTCCACATGCGTGAGAACTCCCCGCAGGTGGACCACATCGCCGACCCGCAGGGGCGCGTGGAAGCGGGCGTCGTGCTCGGCGTGCACCAACCTCAACATGTCGAGGCCGAGGGCGGGGTCCTCCATCACGGCGAACAGCAGGTCGCGCATGGGCCGCACATGGAACATCGGCGACGCGATGGCCCCACCCCCGTAGTAGCGAATGTGCTCGTCCTGGGTGGCCTCGGCGTAGAAGGCGACGTGGTCGGCCTCGATGAGGGCACAGCCGCCGTCATAGGTGCGGCCGACGTGGGCGAGCAGGGCGGCCGCGGCGTCTGCGGTGTCCGGTGCTGGGCTGGCGGACATCGGTCTCCGGGGGTGCAAGGGCTTCGGCGCGAGGCCTTGGGACGGCTGGCCGGAGATGGGGGTATCCTGCCCGACGAGGCTCCGCGGGCGGCGGGCCAGGTCGGAGGTCGACAGACAGTGGCCAACCTGAGCGATGCCATCCTGCTCGCCGCGCTGGTGCTCTGGGTGCCGCTTGTCGCCGTGGTGCACGAGGCCGGCCACGCTCTGTTGGCGCCTTTGGCCGGCTACCGGGTCACGAGCTTCGGAATCGGGCGGGGGCGTCCGGTGGTGCGCGTGGTGCTGCCGGGCGGGGTCGTCTTCCATGTGGGCTGGCTGTTCTTCACCGGCGGGGCCTGTGTCGCGATTCCCCGGTCCCCCGACCTCGGCCCCCGGGCGGCCCTCTTTCATGGTGGTGGCATCGCAGCGCAGGTGGTGCTGGGGGGACTCCTGTTGCTGGTGCCCGAGGGCCGCTGGACCTTCTGGGTGGAGGCCGGCGCCCAGTTCAACCTCGCGGTGGCGGCCTGGAACCTGCTCCCGTGGCGCTTTGGTCGGGTGGCCAGCGATGGGTGGCGGCTGCTGTCCCGGGTGGGTGGGGGTGTGGTGGCTCCCCGTTGGTCGCTATTTGCGCAAAGAGGCGCAATCGAGGCCGTTCTCGACTACGAGCGCAGGGTGGGCAGTGAGCTGGGCGCCTGGTATGGCGACCTGATGCTGGCCTGGGCTGACCTGTTGGTCGGGCGGGTGGAAGATGGCTGCGGGCGGCTGGAGGCGGGTCCGGCCCTTCCTGTGGACGACGACCAGCTGGCCGCCATCGATCGACTCGTCCACGCCGAGGCCAGCCGTCGAAGTGGACAGCCCATGGTGGCACTCCGGCATGTGGCTGAGGCGCGCGCCCTCGGCGACCAGCTCGGGGAGACCCAGGACCTCCTCACCGTCACCGAGGCCCGCGCGTGGCGGCAGCTGGGGGACCGCATGCGGGCGGGCCGTGCGCTGGAGCGCCTCGCGGGGGTGGCCGGCGCGGTCGGACGCGAGGCGGCATGCGTGTCGTTGGAGCTCGCGATCGACGACGGTGACGAGGCCGCCGTGGGTCAGGCCGCCGGTCGGCTCGCGCGGCTGTCCACAGCTGGCATGCTCGACCCCTTGAGTGCCGCCATCACCCTCGCCAGGGCCGCCAGCTGGCGTGGACCCTCCGACGATGCGTCCAGGTGGCAGGCCCGCGCCGTCGGCATCGCCCGGGTGGCCTGGGAGCATGCCGCGGTGGTCGACAAGCCCCGTGTGCAGCAGCTGCTCGACCGCATCGTCGCGGGCGACCCCGGCGTCGATCCGTCCGCCAGCCAGGCCCGCTCCTGAAGTCCGCAGTCGGGGGGCGGGCGCTCAGGCGTTGACGGTGGGGACCTCTCGGAGCCGCATCTCGAGAATCAGCACGCCGAGGAGCCAGCGCTCGGTGCCGGTGCGGCGCTGCCAGCGGGCTTGAAGCAGCAGCTGGGCGTTGGTGTCGGCGTCGACCGCGAGGTCCATCACCAGCTTCTGGCGGGGATTGGCCCCGAAGGGGACGTCGAGCGTGAGGCCATCGGTGCCGGCGCCGACGATGCGGGCTTCGGCCACTTCGATGCCGGTGCGACCCCGGGCCGGGCCCCGTCGGATGAGGGCAGGCCAGGAGATGGGCAGCGCGCGGGTGCCGTGGACCTCACCCAGCGTGTCGGGCGGCGTGGTCTCCTCGGCGCGGGGGGCCACCATGGCGCGGCGGTGGGCGAGCTCGAGGTATCGCTCCAGCACGCCGTTCGACCATCCGCCGAGCAGGTTGTCCCGCATCGACAGGTAGGGTCCGAGCTGGTCGACCCAGGTGCGCACCTCGTCGGGAATGCCGTCGGGGGGCCGGGGGACGAGCAGCGCAGGGAAGTCGTCGCGGCTGTTGCGGGACTGGGGGGCCACCTCGACGGGGGCTGGGCGGGGCTGCCGGACCCGTTCGCCGCCGGACCTGGCCAGACGGCGCAGGCGGTCGGCGATGGCGGTGTGGAGGAAGGGCACCGTGACGATGTCGTGCACTCCCACCTGGCGCCACTCCCGTCGCTCGGCGTCGGAGGGCTCCCGGTCGGCGGCGGCGATGACGGACAGGCCTTGCGCTTCTGCGGGCAGACGGCGCATCACCTCGGGACCTTCGGCCGCCCACACGGCAATCAGCGCGGCGTCGGGGTGCCATCCATTGGTCAGGTCGACGAAGGAGGCCAATCGGGAACGGCTCGCCGCGGGAAGTGGCCTGCCGAGCCACGCCACGACGGGACGCTCACCTGGGTTGCGGGGCATGGCGGTCATCGCCTCGGCTGACCTCGATCTCCGGAGCGCACATGAGGTGGGGCAGGGCCCCGCATGACGCGAATCCTCGATGGAACACGCATGCTACACGCGGGCGGCTCAGGGCGAAACCACCCTCGGCTGCGGGGGCGCCGATCTACAGGCTGTCGACATTGCGTTAGTGCCCGGCCGCCCGGCTGTGCAGACGGTGAGGGGCGGGTGGCGACGGTGAGGGCGCTTGGCTCCAGCACTCCGCTCCCTCGCCGAGCCTCGCGCGGCCCCCGGCATCTTGGAGGTCCGGGTGCGTGTCTGCATCCTCACGCGCGGAGACCTGTTTCCGGCCCACCACGGCGCAGCGGTCAAGATCGTGCGCACAGCGGAAGGGCTGGCGCGTGCAACCGGGCAGCCTGTGGCGGTGGTGACCGACGATCGCGACACCTGGTTGCGCTTCGACGGCAGCTCGGTGCAGCAGGTGCCCTACACCCCTCGGGTGCGGGCGGCGGAGGAGTGGCCGGCGGTCGCACGGGGCGGGCGCCTTGCGGAGCGCCTCGTGCAGCGCCTCGGCTACCCGACAGAGGAGACCTTTCTGTACCGACCGCTGTTCGACCCCGCGTGGTGGCTGCGGGCGGCAGCGGTGGGGCGCGCCCACCAGGCCGACGTCTTCCAGGCCGAGTTTCCCGGCTACGGCGTCCCGGCAGCGGTCGGGGCCCGGCTGGGTGCCCTGGTGCGTCGGGCCCGCGGGACCCACGGCCGTCCCCGCTCCGTGATTGTCCAGCACAACGTGGAGTGGGACCGTCTCGCTGAGTTCGGGCACACAGCGCCGGGCATCCGTCGTGCCGAGCTTGCCGCCCTCGCCGCGGTGGATGACGTCATCGCCGTCAGCCTCGACGACCGCAGGCGCATGGTCGCGGCGGGGGTCCCCGAAGGCCGGGTCACCGTGATTCCCCACGGCGTCGACGTGGCCCGCTTCCGCACTGCCTCGTCCGCCGGCATCCGCTCGCGCTACGGCATCGCCGCCGACGCCCCACTGCTGTTCTTCCACGGCACGCTGCACTACTGGCCCAACACCGAGGCCGTGCGCTTCATCGTCGAGAAGCTGCTTGTCCGCCTCACGCCCCGCTTTCCCGGCCTGCGCGCGCTGGTCGTGGGCATGAATCCACCCCGCTACTTCGCCCATCCGTCCGTCGTCTTCACCGGCGCAGTGGATGATCTCGCCGAGCACATCGCAGCGGCCGACCTGTGCGTGTGTCCCCTCGATGCGGGCGGTGGCACCCGGATGAAGATCCTGGAGTACATGGCGGCCGGCAAAGCCGTGGTATCGACCACCAAGGGCGCCGAGGGCATCCGCCACACCCACGACCACGACATCTGCATCGCCGACGGGGCCGACGCCTTTGCGGATGCCGTCACAGACCTCCTCCGCTCCCCCACCCGGCGCATCCAGATGGGCGCCGCCGCTGCGCGCTTCGGAGCCCGCTTCGACTGGTCCGCCATCACCCGTGCCTACGTCGAGCTGTTCGAAGGACGCGGTCGCGGTGCCGACTACACCGATGGCGTCGACCTCGTCGCCCCGTCCCCCGCGCCCGTCCTCCCGGTGGCGGACGACGAAGCCCGCATCGCCGGTCACCTCCCGAGTGGTCGCAGCGCCAGCAAGCCCCGCACGATGCTGCTGTTGGTCAACCGGGGCTGCAACCTGCGCTGCTCCTTCTGCGACCTGTGGGACAAGCCGGACAAGGCCTCCCGAGCAAGCTTGCTCCCCGTGCTCGAAGATGCCGTGTCCATCGGCACAAAGGTGCTGGTCATCACCGGCGGAGAGCCGCTGATGCACAAAGAGCTGTTCGGCATCGTGGCCGACGCCCGGGCGCTGGGTCTCACCGTGAACATCACGACCAATGGCACCTTGGTGGAGCGGCGGTGGCAGGAGCTGGTGGACAGCGGGGTCGACTCCCTGTCCTTCTCCATCGACGGACTCGCCCCCACCCATGACCGGATCCGCGGCAAGGACGGGGCCTTCGCCCAGACCGTGGCGGCACTCGACCGCGCGCTGGCCCACGGCATCCCCTGCAGCGTCTACTTCACCGCCACCGCCGACAACGTGCATGAGCTGCTGGAGGTGTGGGCCCTCGTGCGCGGCCGGGGGGCCCGCTTCGACTTCTGGCCCGTCAACGATGCCCCCGACCAGGCCATGGTCACCCCCGAGGCCCGGTCCCACTGGCTGCATGCCGTGCACACCATCGCGTCGGTCGACCCTGAGGTGGCCGAGCGGGCCGACTATCTCGAAGCCGGCGTGGGCTACCACCAGGGCGGGGGCGGTCCCATGCGCTGCCTCGGCCTCGTCGACCAGTACGGCGTGAAGTACACCGGCGAGTTCATCCCCTGCTGTGTATGGGAAGGCGACGGGCTGGTGCTCGGCAACGTCTTCGAGACCCCCCTCCGCGAGCTGTGGACCGCCCCCGACACGCAGGCCTTCCGCAGCTCGATGTTCGAGGAGGGCTGCACGGCGGGCTGCTTCAACCACTCGCTGTACGAGTTCGGCCGATCGACCGGGCTCGACTTTCGCGTGGCTCCGGCCGAGGTGTCCGAAGACACCGTGTAGGTGACTGCTCTCGGGACAAGTGCGCCCCTGCCCGACACACAGCTGACGGTCCCGGGGATCGATCTTCGGGGAATTCGTGAAAGAGTGCTTCAGTCGCTGGAGGCGCGACCGATTCGTGGAGTGCTGAGCGCGCGGTCGGACGGGGTGATGCAGGGGCCTCCGTCCGACCGCCGCCCGGGCTTCCTGGAGAGGACAGGCTCCGGGACTCGGCTCAGCCACTCCCCGAGGTCGACGGTGCCCGACCACATCCGATCCCGCCTCCTTGGAAGCAGCGTGCTCATCGTGGAGGACAACCCCCACGTACAGCGCTTCCTCACCCGCACCCTCGCGGGCTTCGAGGTGAAGGCGGTGGCGGTCGATGCGGGCATCGACGGCTTGCACAAGGCGCGGCTCATGCGGCCCGACGCCATCCTGCTCGACCTCGGCCTGCCCGACATGGACGGCATCGACGTTCTGGAGTCGCTGCGCTCGAGCGACATCACGCGCAACATCCCGGTGCTCATCCTCACCGGCAGCACCACCCCCGACATCCACGCCCGCGCGCTGGAGTGCGGGGCCGACGACTTCATCGCCAAGCCCGCCGACCCCCGCGTGCTGGTCGCACGTCTCGCCAACCTCGTGGGTCGAGCGCGCGCCGAGAAGGCCAACCGACGGCTCGTGCAGCAGCTCAGCCGCTACGTGTCTCAGCCGGCCCGTCGGCAGGACATCGCCCCGCGCATGATGGAGCGCCTCGATGCCACCATCCTGGTCAGCGACCTGCGGGGCTTCACCGCGACCTCATTCACCACCGACCCCGACGCCATGTTCCAGGCCGTGAGCACCGTGCTGGCTGGACAGGCCGAGATTGTCCGCCACTTTGGTGGCTACGTGGACAAGTTCTCGGGGGATGGGATGCTGGCGGTCTTCGGTGACGAGGCCGGACCGCGCCAGGCGTGCTCGGCCAGCCGCGAGATCCTGCGCTGGGCCCGAGATGGCGACGTGGTGGCGCTGTGGCGGCCGGTTCCCATCGGGCTGGGCGTCCATTCGGGTGCGGTGCTCCGTGGTGAGCTCGGCAGCGACGATCGACGGGACCACACCGTGCTGGGTCCGGCTGTGAATGTGGCGGCCCGCTTGTGTGCGGTGGCGGGTCCCGTGGAGGCCATCATCAGCGAAGAGGTCGTGCGCAAGGTGCAGTCCGACGGCTCCGCCGACACGATGCGCTTTGACGAGGTCAACGAGCTGCAGCTCAAGGGCCTGCCGGGTCCAATGGCCGCTCGGCGCCTGGTGGTCTGAGCCCGGCTACTCGACTCCGAGCTCGGCTGTGGCCGTCAGGGAAAGGCTCACGGTGGAGCGGGACGAGGTGGCGGCGACGACCGAGAAGTCCTCGAAGGTCAGCGCGGCATCGATCCAGATGTCCCACCCATCGCTGGACTGCAGGGTGCCGCGGCCCGACCAGCTGCCCTGGGAGGCCGAGTCGGTCTCGATGTGCCAGGTGAGGGTCTCTCCGAGCAGGCGCTGGGCCATGTCGTCGCTGGGGTCTGGGGTGCAGGGGACGGTCAGCACAATGGATGGACCGTCGCGGACCAGCTCTGCCGGGCAGTCGAGCGCAAAGGCGTAGGACACCCCCTCGAAGATGGCGGTGGTCGCGAGGTGGGCCCGGCCTGTGTAGGTGCCGTTGGCGTCGGCGCGGCCATCGCAGTCGTCGTCGATGGCGTTCCAGGTCTCGGTGGCGCCGGGGTGGGTGAGGGGGTCGCGGTCGTCGCAGTCGACGTCGCTCGTGTAGCCATCGGCGTCTTCGTCGACTGGACCGATACCGCCGCTGTCGGTTGTGTCGTCGGTGTCCTGCGTGTCTTCTGTGTCTGTGTCGGGTGCCGGGGAGCTGTCTTCGGAGGACGGGGCGGTGTCCTTGGAGGAAGCGCCGGGTGCACAGCCGAGGCTGAGTCCGATCACGACACCCAAGGAGGACCAGCGAAGGGATGGGGCGGACGACATGCCGGCAGGGTAGCTGCCCACAAGCCCGCGCGACAGCGTCATCTCCGGCGCCGTGCGGCTTCGAGTGGAGGCCCCGTGCCCGGCATCGACGAATCGCGCCCCTTTGTTCCAGTCCAGATGGCCATCCTCACGGTGTCCGACACCCGCACCGAGGCCGACGACCGCTCGGGCGCCACCCTCGTGCAGCGGGCCACCGAGGCCGGTCACAAGGTCGTCGACCGCCGCATCGTCACCGATGATGTGCCGAAGATCATCGACTGCCTGCGTGGCTGGATCGACGACCCGACCATCGATGTCGTCATCAGCACCGGCGGCACCGGCGTCACCGGCCGCGACGTCACCCCAGAAGCCTTCCACGCGGTCTACGAAAAGGAGATCCCGGGCTTCGGCGAGCTGTTCCGTTGGCTGAGCTTCGCCAAGATCGGCACGTCCACCATCCAGTCTCGGGCGACTGGCGGTGTGGCCCGCGGCACCTACCTGTTCGCATTGCCGGGCAGCACCGGCGCCTGCAAAGACGCTTGGGACGACATTCTCGTCAAGCAGCTCGACTACCGGTACCGGCCCTGCAACTTCGTGGAGATCATGCCGAGGCTCGAGGAGCACATCCAGCCTCGGAAGTGATGCCCCTGACCGCGCGATTTGAACGCCGCCCGGTTGTGTGGCACCATCGCGCGTCTCTCCACCTACCGCAGATTCTGCGAGGTCTTCGTGCGCCTGTGGAATGCCGCCCACCGCCCCATCCTCAGCGTCTCCCGGCGCGGTCTCGGACTCCTGGCTGGGCTCGCCCTCACCGTCGCCTCGGTCGCCTCCGCTGAAGGGGTCAAGCCCCCCCCGGTGCAGCCGCCCCTCGCCACGGGTGAGAAGTCGAGCCGGGATGCGGCCCTGATCATCGGCAACGAGGCCTACCACGCCCTGCCGCAGTCCCAGTGGGCCGCCACAGATGCCAGGGCCTTCCGCGACTGGCTCAACACGAGCCGCGGGGTGTCCGCCTACCGCACCACCTACCTCGAAAACGTCGACAGTAAGGCCATTTACAAGCAGGCCAAGCGCATGAAGTGGCGGGTGAAGCGCAACGGCACGGCCTGGATCTACTACGCGGGCCACGCGCTGGTGCTGCCGGATGGGCGCCGGGCCGTGGTGCCCATCGACGCCGCCGGGGCCTCGCTCGACGCCACCGGCATCCCCGTCGACGACCTCGTCGCGCATGTTCTCAAGAACCGTCGGGTGCGACGGGTGGTGGTGGTGGTCGACGCTGGCTTCGGAGCGACCGGACGCGATGGCTACGAGCTGGTGCCCGGTCGAAAGGTGGCCAAGCCCCGTCCCCTCCGCACCGACGACGACCGTCTCGTGGTGTGGACCGCCAGCGCGACCACCGGTCCCACGCCGCTGTATGCGCCCGCCAAGCAAGGCCTGTTCACCTGGACCGTGCTCGGTGGACTGCGGGGCTGGGCCGACGGCTCGGTCACTGGCGAGACCGACGGCAAGGTCACCCTCCAGGAAGCCCAACGCTTTGCCGCCGATGCGGCTGCCATGCTCGGCCGCGAGCTCGACCCCTCCGTCGACACCCGGGCCGGCATGGTGGGTGTGCCCCTCGTGCAGGGCGATGCGCTCGAAGCCTTCCCGGGGCTGGAGCTGTTCGAGCAGCTCGCCGACGCCGACACTGCGGCCCGCCTGGCGTCTGCAGAGGACCGCGTGCGGGGCGACGCCGAGGCCTTCTGGCGCGACACCATGGCTCTGGTGCAAGAAGGCGGTCCCGGCGGACGGGAGGCGCTCCAGGCCTACATCTCCGAGTTCGAAGGGGCCCGCATCCAGGTGGAGCGTCGGGTGTACCTGCCTCAGGTGGCCGATGCTCGGCGCATGCTCGATGGCTACGACGACTCCGCCCCTCCGCCGCCTCCCCCTCCCGGCGAGCGTCCCGAGGCTCCGCCGGCGACCTGCGACGACCTCGTGGCCCTGGAAGGTGGCGCGCTGATGGGCGAGCTGGGCACCGGGGTGCAGGCCTGCCTCGAGCGGGCCCTCGCGGCTGAGCGCATGCAGACCACGCGAAACAAGATCTCGCGCCTGCTCATCATCGACGCGGAGTCGCGCAAGGCCTGGGACAGCTGGGAGCGCCTGGTGCAGCGGCACCTCGAGGACATCGACCGCTCCGACCCCGACCTGTGCCTGCGCTACTCCGTCTACCTGCACAAGACCGGCGGCGTCGATCTTGCCGAGGATGCCATCCACTGGGCTGGCTACGCACTGGAGAACAAGCAGAACTGGTCGGGCGACGACTACAAACGCAAAGTGGGCGGCCTGCATCGACTGCGGGCCGAGGCGGCGCACCGGCTCTGGAACGACGCTGAGAAGGCCTACGCCGATGACCCCAACCCCCAGACCGACCGCATGGCCAAGGAGTTCCGCGGACTCGCCAAGAGCTACAGCCGCGAGTGGCTCGACTACGCCCGGGCGGCAGGTCAGACGACCACCAAGGCCTACGAGATGTGCCTCACTGCAGCGGGCGCGGAGATGTTCTGCGCGGCCGACTGACGGCTGGAACTCGATGATGGGGCGGGTGTGAGATGTCGACACGCGAGCTGAGCCCCCGGGTGCCGAAACAGGCCAACGTGGCCGTGCTGGGAGGCAGCCTGGGCGGCCTTGCCGTGGCGGGAATGTTGGCGGCTGAAGGCGCCGATGTGGTCGTGCTGGAGGCGGCTTCCAAGGTGGGCACCGGCTGGAGTGGACGGCACCATGGCGTGGCGGGACTGGGGCTGGCCGACCATCCGATTCGGCTGGTGCGCTCGCTGGGGGAGCCTGTGGCGCGCGCCCTGGTGGAGTGGACCGCAGAGTCGCTTGCGTTGGCTGCGGGGCGGGGTCTGTTGTGGACGGACGGCGTGCTCACCGCGGCGCTCGGCGAGGTGGAGGTCGATGAGATTGACCTCAGCATCGGTCTTCTTCGCAAGTGGGGACGCTCGGTCGAGGCACTGGATGCCCGCCAGGTGGCCGAGCGGCTGGGAAGCGACCGCTTCGGGCCAGGCTGGGTGGACCCTGGCGCTGGTGCAGTGGATGCAGACCTCGGGGTGCGTCAGGTCGCCGAAGGTGCGGTCGGAGAGGGCGCTGTCGTGTGCTGCGGTGCCCGGGTGCAGCTCACCCGCGATGGGGCGCCCGAGACCGAGGTGGTTGGAGAGCAAGACGGCGAGCCCTTCGTGTTGAAGGCGGACGTGGTGGTCCACTGTGCCGGAGCCGCTGCCGCCGTCCTCGACCCATTCTTCGGCGACAAGGTCTACCCGGTGCGCTTTCAGATGCAGCACCTGCAGAGGCGCGACGGTGGCCGCATTGCCTTGCCTGCGCTGTCCTCCCAGCTGTCGTATCTGCAGGGCGCACCCCGGCCCGATGGCACCTATGTGTTGGGCGGCTGTCGGTGGGCCACCCCGCACCTCGAAGTGGGAGAGGCCGACCCGTCCACGCTCTCCGAAGCCGTCGACACGCGTCTGAGCTCGGTGCGGGAGGGACTGCTCGGCCTCACGGACGTCGACGTGATCGGTCGCCGGGCCGGCATCATGACCTTCACCTGCGACGGCCTGCCCATCGTGGGTCCGCTGCCAGGCCGGGTGCAACACATCGCGTGTCTTGGCTTCAACGGACGGCCATGGAGCCACGCCTTGCGGGCCGCCCAAGCGGTGCGGGATGGCCTGATGGACGGACGGTCGACCGGCATGCCGGATCTGTTGTCCCCGCAGCGCTTCGTGTAGAGACGCCGCTGCGGACGAACCGCCGGTTCAGGTGGTGATGATGCGGTCCATGCTCAACCAGCGACGGACCAGCGTGTTGGTCATCTCGCCGTTGACCGCCATCTTGCTCGCCATGGCGCCCATCTTCACGAAGTTGGTGGCGTTGGCCATCTGAATCAGCGGCCAGGGGTGCTTCTTCAGCGTGTCGGACTTGGACAGCATCCGCAGCAAGGGGCGGGGCACGAACTGCTTGGACAGCATCTGCGTGAGCGCGATGTAGAAGGTGTCCTCGACGGGCCGCGGGTAGCTGAGGTTGACGCGGTGCTGGTAGAAGACGCGGGTGTTGTCCTGGCCGTCGATGTCGTATTGGCTGATGAGGCCGTTCTCGATGAGCTTCTTGTTGAGCTCCGACCCCGGGAAGACCGTCATGCTGAACAGGTAGAGGTCGTAGGGGTGGGGGAACTGCGAGATCATCTCGAACAGCGCCTTCTTGTCGCCTTCGGTGGACACGGGGTCGTCGAAGATGAGCTGGAAGTGCGGCTTGATGCCGAGGCGGTGGTAGAGGTTGGCGATGTCGACGATGGACTGGTTCTTCACCCGGCGGTCGTAGAGGTGGCCGGTGACCCGCTCCGATGACTGGATGCCCATGTAGACGCCGTTGAGGCCGGCATCGCGCAGCATCGTCATGCGGCCTTCGTCGACCAGCTTGGGCTCGATGAAGACCTCGAAGGGCAGGCCGACCTCGCGCGGAAAGCGCTCGCAGAAGTCTGTGAGCCAGCTGTGCTGGAAGTTGAAGACCTCGTCGTCGAAGCGAATGCGCTTGAAGTCCCAGTGCTCGCGGGCCCGCTTGATCTCCTCCACCATCGATGCGGGAGACCGCACCCGGAACCACTTCTGGCCGGGGTAGATGTCCTTTTTGTAGGTGGAGTTGTAGCAGTAGCTGCACTTGTAGATGCAGCCCCGGCTCCCCATCATCTGAAAGACCGGGTCGCCGTGCATCGGGTCGCCCTGCACGTAGCGGCCATTGAAGATGAAGTACTTCTGGTCGTGGGTGGTGTAGTCGCGGAACTCGAGGGAGTCGAGGTCCTTGACCAGAGGTCGCAGGTTGTTGCGGACGACCGCTGCTTCATCGTTGTCGTCGGTGTTGAACCAGACGTTCTCGGTGCCCAGCAGCTCGGAGTCGCGGTCGCGCAGGCGGTTGGCGAGGTCGGTGAGGGCCAGCTCGCCTTCGCCGGACAGCGACATGTCGGCGATGCCCACGGCCTCTTCGGGCTTGAGCGTGGGGTGCATGCCGCCCCACAAAACGGCGATGTCGAGCTCGTCTTGCAGGTATCTGGTGATGATCTCGGCCTGGTGGGCGTAGGCGCTGGCCCGAATCGAGATGCAGACGAGGTTGAGCTCCTCGCGTCGGACGACCCGCTTGAGGGCCTCGAGGTCGGCCTCTGTGGCGGCGTCGAGGTGGTTGGACACCCAGTCTTTGAAGTAGAGCTCGACGGTGTGGTGTCCGGCGGCGCGCAGGTGGGCGGCCAGCACGCGGACGGCGTTGTTCTCGACGTCCCAGGTGGACAGGATGCCGATGCGGGCACCATCCCGGGGCGCCCGGTCGATCAGGCGCTCCAGGCGATGGTTGCGGGGCCGGTGGTTCATGGGGCCTCCAGCTTCGGCAGCTCGGGACTCGGACAGGCGTGTCGCGGGCATCATAGCCCCCTGGTGGGGCCGTGCGACGGATCTGCCGAAGTCGTGGGATGGCCCAATCGAAAGGGGGGGGATCCGGCAGGCTGACACACTCGCGCCATCAGGCCTTGTTTCTGGGCCCGGAAGCATGAAATAGTTGAGGGGCGAATCGGGGGGCTGAAAGTGCAATGGAATGGCCGACAATGGGCACTGGCACGTCATTTACTGATTCAGCACGCAATGCTTGCTCGGTGCGCTTGATTCTTTGATACGGTTCATCCATGCAAGCCGACACGCAACTACGGTATCTTTTTCGGTTGATTCCCGATGCACGCATGTTTCAGGCGTGGTGCGAGCGGTCGGGCATCGGCTCCCTGTCTGACTTCGTCGACAGCGATCTGTCGGAAGCGCCGGAGCCCTGGCACGGCCCCTGGTCCCAGGTGCAGCGAGCACTGCGCGAGGCCGATCAGGTGAGCCGGGTGAGGGGTCCCATCGTGGCCCGGGATGAGCTGGAGCGTTCCCTCCGGCGTCCCCCTGCTCGAGTGCGCACCGAGGCGGGCGGGCTGCGGCACCTCACGCCCATTCGGCGGTCCGAGGCCGTGGCGGGTCTCGCCATCCCCTCGGAGTCGGGCACTCAGGGGCGACGTGCCACCCTGTCGGCGCGGGAGGCCCTCGCTCAGCTGGGCGGAATCGCCGGCGCGCGTGCGGTCGCCGACCACCTCACCGAGCACCTCGACAAGCCCGTGTCCGTGCGTCAGGTGCGCGACCGCTTCCGGAACACGGGGGGCGCCGTCCGCAAGCTCGGTGCAGGCTACTTCGCCACGCGCGAGCGAAAGGCGCCGATGGTGCTGCATTGGGTGGAGTCCCGCCTGGTCGAGCGCAGGTCGGAGCCGGTCTCCGAGCTGGTGGCCGCTGTCCTCGAGGCCTTCCCCCATGGCAACGCGCGCGCCATCCAGGCCTGGCTTCACCAACAGCCCGGCGTGCTGTCTGTGCGGGGGGGGCAGGTCCACTTCGTCGATACCCAATCCGCCGGCCCGCTCCGCGACTGACGGTGGTCCCTGGGGATCGTCCGCAGCCTTTCGCGTGCGATCTGCGTCGATCACCGGTAGATCCAGCACGCGGACCTGGGCGGGCCCAGGCGAGGTGGCAGGACGTGGACAGGCGTCCTGCCACCCTTCGCAACCCTGCGTCGGACCAACCCACATCCCTTTGAGTGATGCGGCGGGGTCGACACCTCCAAAGCGGCCAGCTGGCTGCCGGGATGCGCTGTGGGCCTGGACTTTCCAAGCATCGTCGACCGGGTGCTCCGCCTGATGGTCTCCCGGGGATTGCTGGACCTTGTGGAAGGCGCGCGGGTGGAAGACGTCAGCGACGAGGTGGTGGCCGCGCTGGCAGCCAACCAGGGGCCAGCCCAGTTCGGCTCCTTCGTGTCGAAGGTGTTGTGCCGTTCCGAGCTGGTCGACGAGCTGTACGCCGACGACGCCACCATCGCACGGCTGCTGTCCGAGCCCGACGACTGAGCCTGTCTGGGCGGGCGCGCAGCACGACTCAGGCGCAGGTGGCCCGGAGCGCGTCGAGCCAGTCGGGCATGGGCTGCCCGAGCAGCGCCTCGGTCTCGGTCACCCCCAGGCAGCTTCTCGCGGGGCGCCTGGCGCCGGGGAGCTCGGCCCGGGTGATGGGACGCCATTGGGGCACGATCCCCTGCGACTCCGCCAGTGCACACACCCAACGCATGGGCGTGGCCTCTCCCCGGGTGGCCAGGTGAAGGGTGGCCGGCAGGGTGTGCATGGCGGCGAGCTGCAGCAGCCATTGCGCGGCGAGGGCGGCCGGTGTGGGGGAGCCGATCTGGTCGGTGACCAGCGGTACACGCTCGCCGGCGGCCATTCGCTGGAGGGCACGGCCGACGAAGCCGGAGGCCTGGGCCGCGTAGAGCCACTGCAGCCGCACGACGGTGGCGCCCCACGCGTGGGCGGCCATCTCCCCGCCGAGCTTGCTGCGAGCGTAGACCCCCAGCGGACGATGGGGTGCGTCGACAGCCAGGCGAGGGGAGTCGCCTCCGAGCACATAGTCGGTGGACAGGTGGAGCAGGCGGAGTCCCCGGCGGGCGGTGGCCCGAGCCAAGAGGTCGACCCCAGCAGCATTCACCCGCCAGGCGAGCAGAGGGTCTCGCTCGCAGGCATCGACGTTGGCTGCGGCCGCGGCATTGATCACCACGGTGGGCGACAGTTCGTCGAGCGCCCGGTCGACGGCTTCGGGCGCACAGATGTCGAGGGTGGCGTGGTCGAGTCCCGTGGTGCCCGGGAGCGCGGTGAGGTGTCGTCCGAGCAGTCCACCCGCCCCAGTGACGAGGATGGTCACGGCTGACGTTCCAGCTTCAACAGCTCTGCGAGGCGCCCGGCCGCGGCCTGACAGGCTCCGCCGAAGCGAACCCGGGCCTGGAGGGTGGGGAACACTGCAAACAGCAGCGCCAGGCCGAGGCCACTCCACATCAACGCTGGCTGGTCGCCGAAGCGCAACACCGAGCCGATGCCGAGAACGACGGCACCAAAGGCATAAAGGGGCGCCCAGGTGCGGGCATCGGGGTGGTGGGCGAGCTCGGCTGTGACCATGGTGCCCCCATTCGCGTGGGGGACGAGCTGTCCACGGATGATGGGGTGAAAGGGTGTGACGTCGCGCTGGCTGGGGACGAAAGCCACCGAGAATCCGCTGTCCTCCACCGTTCCGAACAGTGCCCGCTCCGTCTCGGGTGCCTTGAGCGTGCGGACGACCACACCAGCACCGCTGAGCCTGTGCATCAGGGTGAAGCCCCCTTCTTGCGGGGCGGTGTGGCCCGAGAGCGCCTCTCGCAGGTCATCGATCGACGCGTTGGACCGGAATCGGACCTGGACGGCCGCGGGCATGTCGCTCAGGCCTCTGGATGCGCCGCAGTGTCGACCGGCGGCACCATTCCTTGCGCGAGGAGCACGTTGACCTCCTCACGGGATGCGCGCGCGGCGAGCATCTTCTTCTGGGCGTGGCAGGCGCGGCGCTTTTCGATCTCGCACACGCAGTCGTCGCCGGAACCGCCACAGCTTCCATGGAGGCGGCGGTTGCTGAGGATGACACCGATGGCCATGGCAGCCATGGCGGTGCCCATGAGGGCGATGGCGAGGATGAAGGTGGTCATTGGACCTCCGGCAAGAAGGTGCGCTAACCCGACGGTGGGGGAGCGGACACATGGGCCGAAAAGGTGGAGCTGGCTCGATGGGTGAAGGTGCCATCCGCCTCGCGCACGAGCAGGAGGACCGGCAGCTCCAGTTGCTCGGCGAAAGCCAGGCCTTGTTCGGGGCCGAGCACCATCAGGGCGGTGGCGTAGGCGTCGGCGAATGCGCACTCGGGGTGCAGCACGGTGGCGGAGGCGAGGGTGTGCTCCACCGGCAGGCCGCTGCGGGGGTCGATGAGGTGAGAGACCCGCTTGCCGTCGACCTCGCGGAAGTTGCGGTAGTCGCCAGAAGTGGCCATCGACAGGTTCTTCAGCGCGACCACCTCTTCGGTGGTTCGCGTCATGGTGTCGGGCTTTTCGATGGCGATGCGCCAGGGTTGCTTGAGCCGGTTGTGGCCCGATGCGCGGACCTCGCCGCCGACCTCGACCATGTGGTCGTCGTAGCCGAGCTTGCGAACCGCCTGGGACACGCGGTCGACGGCGTAGCCCTTCGCAATGGCCGATAGGTCGGCGGTGACCACCAGGTTCGACTTCGTCACCGTTGCGGCCTGGTGGTCGAGCGTGAGGAACTCCTGACCCACGTTGTGGGTCACATCGAGCCACTCCTCGTGGTCGACCTGCTCTGTGGGCTCCGCACCTCCGAATCCCCAGAGGCGCACCAGCGGCATCACTGTGACGTCGAAGGCCCCGTCGGTCTCCCGCCACACCTGCTGGGCCCGCATGAGCACGGCCATCGTAGGGGGCGACACGGTGAAGGGCGCCTTGTCCTGCCAGCGATTGAGCCGCGACAGCTCGCTGTCCTCCTTCCAGGTGGACATGAGGCGGTCCACCTCGTCGAGCGCCTCGGAAATGGCGTCAGCGAGGGCTCTTTGGCCGGACTCGTCGGGGGCATCTCCCACGACCCGCACCGTCCAGGTGGTGCCCAGCGACTCTCCGGAGAGGGTGACCTCGTCGAGCGCCAGCTCCTCCAGTGTGGGGGGCGGTGGCGGCTCGTAGGTGAACACCGAGACGAACAGGGCCCCGACAAACAAAGCTGGCGCGACAATACGCCGCGCCAGCTGCCATCCGCCGAGTCCCGCGAAGGGACGCGGTTTCACCGACTCAGCCCCCGAAGTCGTCGAGCATGATGTTCTCGGGCTCGACGCCAAGGTCCTCAAGCATCTTGATGACGCTGGTGTTCATCATCGGCGGACCGCACAAGTAGTACTCGATGTCCTCGGGGGAGGGGTGGTTCGAGAGGTACTCGTCGTGCACGACCTGGTGGATGAAGCCGGTGAGGCCCTTCCAGGTGCTCTCGGGGCCCGCGTCGGACATCGCGATGAACCACTGGAAGTTGTCGTTCTCTTCCTGGATCTCGTTGAAGTCCTCCAGGTAGAAGGCTTCCCGCAGGGACCGGGCGCCGTACCAGTAGGTGACGCGGCGGTCGGTCTTGAGGCGCTTGAACTGGTCGAAGATGTGCGACCGCATGGGGGCCATGCCGGCACCACCGCCGATGAACACCATCTCGTTGTCGGTGTCTCGGGCGAAGAACTCGCCGAAGGGACCTGAGATGGTGACCTTGTCGCCGGGCTTCTGGGCGAAGATGTACGACGACATCTGGCCCGGGGGGACCTTCATGTAGTCGTTGGCCTTGCGGTCCCAGGGAGGACTGGCGATGCGGACGTTGAGCATGATGATGCCCTCTTCGCCCGGGTAGTTCGCCATCGAGTAGGCGCGTGTGACGGTCTCGGTCACGGTGGACACGAACTGCCACACCTTGAACTTGTCCCAGTCGTCGCGGTACTCCTCCTCCACATCGAAGTCCTTGTAGACCGCGGTGTGCGGCGGAGCCTCGATCTGGATGTAGCCACCGGCGCGGAAGGGGACGGCCTCGCCTTCGGGGAGCTGGAGGTAGAACTCCTTGATGAACGTCGCCACGTTGTGGTTCGACTTCACCGTGCATTCCCACTTGCGGACGCTGAAGATCTCCGGCTCCACTTCAATGTGGAGGTCGTTCTTCACCTTGACCTGGCAGGCGAGTCGGCAGCCCTCGCGGGCCTCGCCGCGGGAGATCCAGCCCTTCTCGGTGGGCAGCATTGCGCCGCCCCCCTCGTGGACATGGACCTTGCAGACGCCGCAGCTTCCCATGCCACCACAGGCGGACGGGATGAAGATCTTCTTGTCCGCCAGGGCGTTGAGCAGCGTGCCGCCCGCCTGGGTGATGATGGGCTTGTCTTCGTCGTCGTTGACGATGATCTTGACGTCGGCGGCGTTGACGAGCTGGGACTTCGCCACCATCAGCACGCCCACGAGGGCGACGATGATGAGCGTGAACATGACGACGCCGAGGATGCCTGTGAGAGCCATTCGTCGGGTCTCCGTCTCGGGTGGAGCGTCAGTGCGTTGCCAGGCGGGTGCGGGGACCATCGCCCGGAGGAATCAGGCCTGAAGGAATCAGAGCGAGATGCCGGCGAACGCCATGAAGCCAATGGCCATGAGGCCCGTGAGCATGAAGGTGATGCCGAGGCCGCGCAGGGCCGGGGGCACGTCGCTGTACCGCATCTTCTCGCGAATCGCGGCGAGCGCGATGACCGCCATGGCCCAGCCGATGCCGGAGCCGATGCCGTATACAGCGGACTCGCTGAAGTTGTAGTCGCGCTCGACCATGAACAGCGAAGCCCCGAGGATGGCGCAGTTCACCGCGATGAGCGGCAGGAACACACCGAGCGCGTTGTAGAGCGCGGGGCTGTAGCGGTCGAGCGTCATCTCCACGATCTGCACCATGGCAGCGATGGTGCCGATGAAGACGAGGAAGTTGAGGAACGACAGGTCGACCGTGGCGAGCTCGGGCGAGATCCAGGCGAGGGCGCCTTCGGCCAGGAGCCACTCATGGAGGAACTGGTTCATCGGGCAGGTGATGCCGAGCACGAAGATGACCGCGCCACCGAGCCCGATGGCGGTCTCGACCTTCTTCGACACCGCGAGGAAGGAGCACATGCCGAGGAAGAAGGCCAGGGCCATGTTCTCGACGAAGATCGTCTTCATGACGAGGCTGAGGTAGGTCTCCAGCATGGGACTACTCCGCTTCGATCTGGTCGGGCTTCCAGGCTCGAAGAGCCCAGATGAACGCGCCGATGAGGAAGAAGGCACCCGGAGCCAGCACCATCAGGCCGTTCGGGTTGTACCAGCCGCCCTCGGTGACGAGGGGAAGCAGCTGGATGCCGAACAGCTTTCCGCCGCCGAGCAGCTCACGGAAGAAGGCCACCACGATGAGGATGAGGCTGTAGCCGAGGCCGTTGCCGAGGCCGTCGAGGAAGCTCTCGACCGGGCCATTCTGCATGGCGTAGGCCTCTGCACGGCCCATCACGATGCAGTTGGTGATGATGAGGCCGACGAACACCGACAGCTGCTTGGACACGTCGAAGACGAAGGCCTTGAGCACCTGGTCGGTGAGGATGACCAGCGAGGCGATGACGGTGAGCTGAACGACGATGCGGATGCTCGACGGGATGCGCTCCCGCAGCACGCTGATGGTGACGTTGCTGCCGATGAGCACGACCGTGAGCGCGATGCTCATGACGACGGCCGTCTCCAGCTTGGTCGTGACTGCCAGCGCGGAGCAGATGCCGAGCACCTGAAGCGCGATGGGGTTGTTGTTGAACAGCGGGTCGACGAGCGCCTCCCGCTGGGCCTTGGACAGGCCGCCAGGTGCTGCGCTCATCCCTTCACCTTCCCGCTCTTCACGTTGCTCAGGTAGGGGCCGAAGGCCTCACCACCGAGCCAGAACTCCAGAGAGTTGGTGACGCCGTTGCTCGTGAGCGTGGCGCCCGACAGACCATCGACCGCGTGGGGGTCTTCGGCGGGCTTGCCAGCGGCGCCCTTCTTCACATGGATGGCGATGTCGCCCTTGCCGTCGAAGACCTTGCGGTCCTTCCACTTGGCCTTCCAGCCGACGTTGTCGACCTCGCCACCGAGTCCGGGGGTCTCGGCATGCTCGTAGAAGGTGATGCCGCGGATGGTGTTGCCATCGGAGTCGATGCTCAGGTAGCCGTAGAGCGTGGACCACAGACCTGCGCCCTGGATGGGCAGAATGTGCTGGTCGACGTTGTCGCCCTCGAGCACCAGGTAGACGGTGGCCACCTTGGGGATGCGGCTGACCTTGGCGTTGTTGGCGGGGGCCTCGTCGCTCAGCGCGGGGTCCTTGCTGGCCTTGCGCTGGTCGTAGGCGTTGGCGTCGGCGCCATTCTCGGCGGCGTCGACGAAGCTGCCGTTGTCGAGGGACACCAGACGTGCGGAGATCTTGGTGTCGAAGCGGTTGCGAATCTCGTCGGGGGAGAGGCTCTCGCCTTCCTCCATGAGACCCGCCACCACCAGGACCTTCTTCTGGCGGTCGAGGACCTTGTTGGCCTCCTGGCGGTCCTTCAAGGAGACAGCGGCGCCGGACACGAAGAGCGAGCAGACGAGGCAGACGCCAGCGGCGAAAGCGACGGTATAGCCGGTACTATCCTGCGACATTGCGGGCGAGCCTCCGGTTGATGTTCGCCTGGACCACGAAGTGGTCGAACAGCGGAGCGAACAGGTTCATGAAGAGAATCGCGAGCATCATCCCCTCCGGGTAGGCCGGGTTGACCACGCGGATGAGGACGACCACCACACCGATGCCGATGCCGTAGAGCAGGCGGCCGGTGTCGGTGAAGGCCGACGAGACGGGGTCGGTCGCCATGAAGACCGCACCGAAGGCCCACCCACCGAGCACCATGTGCCACCAGAAGGGCACCGCGAACATCGGGTTGGTGTCGCTGCCGACGGCATTGAGGATGAGCGCCATGCCGACCGTGCCGAGCACGACCCCGGCCATCGTGCGCCAGGAGCCGACGCGCGTGGCGATGAGGATGCCGGCACCAGCCAGGCAGGCGAGTGCTGAGGTCTCGCCCATCGAACCCGGGATGAAGCCGGTGAAGGCGTCCATCCAGGACACGGCCTCGAGGGCGTTGGCCTCGGCAGCGGCCTTGCCGAGCCAGGTGGCCCCGGAGAAGCCGTCGGTGTTGTTGGCCGCAATCCACACCGCGTCGCCCGAGATCTGCGCCGGGTAGGCGAAGAACAGGAAGGCCCGGCCGGTGAGCGCGGGGTTGAGCACGTTCATGCCCGTGCCGCCGAAGATCTCCTTGCCGACGATGACGCCGAAGGCGATGCCGAGAGCCACCTGCCACAGGGGGATGGTGGGGGGGCAGATGAGCGGGAACAGGAAGCCGGTGACGAGGAAGCCCTCGTTGACCTCGTGCTTGCGGATGACTGCGTTGGCCATCTCGATGTGACCACCGACCGCAAAGGTCGTGATCCAGATGGGCACGAAGTACAGCGCGCCGTAGAGCACGTTGGACAGGTGGCTGGTGGGGTCGCCCGGCATGAAGCCCAACATCTGAAACAGCGCGGTGTTCCAGTCGTCGCGAATGGCCGCCTCACCGGCGATCTGCACCGCCAGGTTGGCCTGGTAGCCCGTGTTGTACAGGGCCATCAGCACGCAGGGAATCAGCGCGGCCACGACCGTGACCATCATCCGCTTGAGGTCCATGCCGTCGCGGATGTGGGTGCTGCCCTTGGTGACCTGGCCAGGCGTGAAGAGCAGGGTGTCCGGCGCTTCGAAGAATGCGTGGAACTTGTGGTACTTGCCGCCCTTTTCAAAGAGCGGCGCAGCCTTGTCCAGCATGTCGCGGAGGAACTGCATCAACCCTCCCGCTCGATGGTGTCGAGGTTTTCACGGAGAATCGCGCCCCAGTCGTTCTTCCCCGGGCAGACCATGGTGCACAGTGCGAGGTCTTCCTCGTCGAGCTCCAGGGCGCCGAGCTGCTCGACCTTCTCGAGGTCCTTCGCGGAGAGCGAGCGCAGCAGGAAGGTGGGGATGATGTCGAGGGGCATGACGTCCTCGTACATCCCGATGGGGACCATCGCGCGATGGCTGCCGTTGGTGTTGGTGTTGAACCCGAACAGGTGGCCCGGGAACAGCTTGGAGACGTAGATGGGGAAGAGCGAAAACGCGCTCTCTCCGGGGGTGAGCCAGCCGAGGAACTCGCGCTTGCGGTCCTCCTCGATGACGCTCACCTGCAGGGCATAGCGGCCGAGGTAGCCGGCCTTCTCGCCCTCGGCGGCGCGGCCACCGAGCACCGAGCCCGAGATCGCGCGGCACTCCTTGCCGGCGAAGGTCTGGCCGGCGGTGAGCTCGTCGACCGAGGCTCCGAGGCGGGTCTTCACCAACCGGGGATGCTCGACCATCGGGCCAGCCAGGGACACGACGCGGTCGACGTGGAGCCGGCCGGTGGTGGCCAGGCGCCCCATGAGCTGGACATCGGCATAGTTGACGTACCAGACGAACTTCTCGCGGTGCACGGGATCCACGAAGTGGATGTGGGTGCCTGCCAGACCCGCGGGGTGGGGACCGGCGAACTCCTGCACCGTGACGCCGTCGATGTCGCCCGGGCCCACACCCGAGTTGGGGGCGCGGCACAGGTGGACGGGGCCGTCGGTGAGCTTGGTGAGCACCTTGAGGCCCGCTTCGAAGGCCGCCTGGTCGCCTTCCATCGCCGTGGAGACGTCGGCCGCCAGCGGGTGGGTGTCGATCGCGGTGACGAAGATGGAGTGGGGCGTGCCGTCGACCGGGGGAACCCGGCTGAAGGGTCGTGCCCGCAGTGCGGTCCAGGCGCCCGACTCGATGAGCAGGTCACGGGCCTGGTCGCGGGTGAGCGAGTCGACGTCGGCGCCCGTGTAGCTCTCGAAGGACTGGTGGTCCTCGTCGGCTGGGGTGCCCGCCTGCTCGCGCTCGTTGAGGTCGATGACCACGGAGATGAGCGCCCGCTTCGCCCCTCGGTTGACCGAGTGGACGGTGCCCGCGCCGGGTGCGGTGTGGACCACGCCCGGACGCTTGCGGTCCTCGAACAGGGGCGTGCCGCGCTTCACGGCATCACCCGGCTGCACGAGCATCCGGGGCTTCATGCCGATGAAATCGGCGGCGATCACCGCAACGCGGCTGATGGATGGGCCTGCAGGAACCGCCTCTCCGCCAGAGGGGAGATGCGGACTGCCCGTGATGGGCAGCTCGAGGCCTTTCTTGATTGTATGCAACGCCATCGTGGGTCGGCTCCCCGTGGCTCGGAGGTACAGGGGCGGCGGTCTATCCAACGTCCTGTGGAGGGGCCACAGTCACCTTGTGTCTGTGGGTGGCGTCCATCGGGAACAAGACCGCAAACTGAAGTGTTGATGAAGCTTCGGACCGGCTCGACGTATTTGCGTCGAAGCCAGGGGCTGACCTGTGACAGCTCACCGGCGCCCCCGGCGGAAGGAGGCACCCGCGAGGGTCTCCAGCTCGTTGCGGTACAGCTCGCCTCCCACAGAGGAGCGGGGGTCGAGCAGCAGCGAGCCCACGTTGTACTCGAGGAGCTGGGCGAAGAGGGCTCTGCCCGGTACGCGCTTGTAGGGCCGGCCCCGCTGGTCGTATCGGCGCAGCGCAGCCAGGCTGGTGAAGGCGGCGTACACGTCGAAGCCCATCAACTCATCAACCTTGAAAGGGGCCGTGTCGACGTTTTTCTCGGGCAGGTGGTCGGCGCCTTCGGGGTCGACGAGCACAAGCAGTTTCGCGTCGAGCAGAGCCCGGTAGAGCGCCGCTCGATACCGGTGCTCGCGCTTCTTCGCCATGGTCTGCATTGCATCGACGAGCACCGGGTTCTCGGTCCTGTCGGCCGGGCCCGGCTGCAGGTCGACGTGGTCGGCGGTGTCGCTTTGGCCGTACACTTCTGCAAACAGATTGTGGATCATGTCGGCGATGACGTCGAATGCGCCGGTGGCGTCGAGCACACAGTGCTTTGCGAGCGCCTTGTGTCCCGGACGGGAGGCGAAGCCGGCTGCACGGAGGTGTCCCACCTTGGAGGGTGACAGCCCGTGGCCCTTGGGGAGGTTGGCGGAAGCGGCAGCTTCGACGAGGATCGATCGGTCGCCGCGTGCGGCCCGACACACAAAGAAGGCGGGGCCTCGGCTGACGATCAGGACATTGCCGTCATCGCCTTCTTCGACGAGCGCAGCAAGGGCGCGAACCAGTGGGCGGGTCTCCATCGGTCTCCGGGGAAGAGGGCGTCATACCACGACGGGGTGACGGCGCTCGCGGCTCACCATAGGGGCGCGCCATGCGTGTTCTTGGACTTGATGAAGCGGGTCGCGGCTGTGTGCTGGGTCCCATGGTGGTGGGCGCATTCTGTGTTGAGGCGGAAGTTGCATCGGATGATGTGTTGCGTGCGGCAGGCGCCACCGACTCGAAGAAGCTCTCTGCAAAGCGTCGAGTCGCAGCGCGAGAGAAGCTGCGGCCCCTCGGGGAGGTGGAGATTGTCGAGATCTCCGCGCGGCAGATCGATGCGGGCAACCTCAACACCCTTGAAGAAGACGTCTTCGTCGACCTCATCGCGCGTTTCGCGCCCGACCGGGTGTTCATCGACGCCCCTACCCATCCGCGGGGCATCCCGGCGCTGCTCGGTCGGATGCAGCGCGCGCTGAAGGACCGCGGGGCCGCGGTTCCGGTCTTCACCATCGAGCCCAAGGCCGACCTCACCTACCCCGTGGTCGGTGCGGCCAGCATCTTCGCCAAGCTGCTGCGCGACGAGCGCATCCATGCGCTGGGCGAGGTGGGGTCCGGCTACCCGTCCGACCCCGTCACGCGGCGTTGGCTGGCCGGCTTTCTCCAGCGCGACGAGCCGCTCCCGGCCTGTGTGCGCACCCGCTGGGGCACCATCGACAAGCTCCGCCAGCAGCAGTTGTTTGGCTGAGATGGCCACCTCGCTCGGGCTGGCTGTGCCCCTGTTCGACGAGGGGCCTCTCGTGGACGAGGTGGTCGATGCCTATGTCGCGGCCCTGGAGGGCTGTGGGGTGCCCTGGCGCCTGGTGCTGGTGGACAACGGCAGCCGGGACGACACCCGTGCCCGTGTCGAGCGCCACGTCCGACGACCTGGAGTGGAGGCGGTGTACCTCGACGACAATGCTGGCTATGGCGGCGGAATCCAGGCAGGGCTGGCCCGGCTTCGCGACGGCGACCCTCCCACGCTCGTCGGCTGGGGATGGGGCGACGGCCAGGTCGACCCGAGGGTGCTGCCAGCCTTGGTCTCCGCCTGCAGGCACGGCGCCGACCTCGCCAAGGTGCGGCGGGTGTCTCGGCATGACGGCTGGCAGAGGCGGTTCGTCACGCGCTCCTACGCCCGCATCAACCACCTGCTGGGAAGCCGGTCTGCCGACGTCAACGGCTGTCCCAAGGTGATGTGGCGGCGTCGCTTCGAGGAGGTGGGCCCGACGGCGGTGGACTGGTTCCTCGACCCCGAGCTCGTGTGGCAGGCCGAGGCGCGGGGCTGGGTGGTCGCGGAGCTGCCGGCGGCGATGCGGGCTCGAAAGGCGGGGCGCAGCAAGGTCCGGTGGACGACGGTGCTCGGCTTTTCGGCGCGGCTCGCAGCCTGGCACCTGAGGATTGGCCGATGAGCGCCCGCGGACGCCAGCTCGCTGCCGTCGTGGCGGGTCTCTCCGGCGCAAGCCTCGGCGCGGGCGGCGTGGTGGTGTGGGAGCGTACGCTGCTCGAGGCCGGCCCGCCCGGCTGGACCACCACCCTGCCGGAGCTGCCGGTGGTGCTGGCTGCCTTGTCCGGCCCGCCCGCGCTCCCCGGAGACGGCTGGCCGCTCGCGTCCCATGCGGTCCTCACCCCGCCCGACAGCAAGGCCTCGCGCCTCTCCGTGGCCGCCCGACTTCAACGAGGCGGTCATCTGGACGTCCGCCTTCACGCGGCAGATGGCGGACCATCGACCGCCCTGCTCATCGATCGGGGGCAGGTGCCCTACGCCATGATGGTCGAGGTCACCGAAGGCGGCGGCGGACGCGGGCAGTCGACCCGTTCCGAGCCCCGTCCACTCAGCTGCGACACGCCTCTCGAGCCGCCCGACACCGAGGACGTGGCCGTCGAGCTGCACACCGATGCCGGGGCCGTGGTGGCGGTCGTTTCGGGCGGTGGCCACACCCAGACCACGCGGTGTCGTACCCACCGACGCATGGGGGGTGGTGTCTCGGTCCGCAGTGGGGTGCGGAGGGTCGGGCTGCGGTCGGTGGGCACCGGCGACGAGACGCTGGAGGCGCCGACCTCATCGCTCGGAATGCGCGCGCTGTTCGCGTTGGTCATCTCGGCTGTGATGGCGCTGAGTGCGCTGTTTTCGGTTTCTCGTCTGCGGCTGTCTTCCCGCCGGGTGGCCCTGGTCGCCCTTCCCCTGGTGGCCGTCTTCCCGTTGGCCTTCACCGACCTTGTCTCGGCCACGCAGGCTGTGCGGCTGGTGCTCCAGCAGCCCCTGTGGGCAGCCGTCGCGGTCCCGGTCATTGCGGCGGTCGGGCTCGCGGTCGTGGGCAGTCAGGTCCGGCTCGCCCGCTCGACCGCCCGGCTTCGACCGTATGTCGCGGCTGGACTCGGCGCCGTGCTCGGTGCCATTGCACTCCCTGGCTACGGAGCCGTGGGCATTCTCGCCGTCCCATGTGCCGCGGCTGCTGGGGTGGGTCTGCAAAAGGCGGCCGCCGCCCTCGGCAATCGGGGCCTGGGCCCGTTGCCCGGCATGGTGCTCGGGGCCCTGACCGCTCTGGTGGTGGTCACCGCCCTCGACCCCCTTCATGGCATGGCGCTCACCTTCGCGGGCCTGGTCGCTGCTTGCGGGGCGGGCCTTGTGTGGGTCAACGTCGCCCGACCCCGCGGCTGGAATCCGGCGAGCCTGCTGCTGTTCTGCGTGGCGGTGTTCTTTGCCGACCAGGGCCTGCGTTGGACCGAGCTCGGCGGGCGCCTCACCGGACGCTCCTCCCGCGCAGGCGACCCCGGCGCAGACCAGCTCGGCGGCACCTTCTCGAGCTTCGAGGCCCTCGAGCACCGACGCGAGTGGCAGAAGTACCCCCTGCAGGACTACCCCGTCGCACCGGCCGCCCGTCGCAGCGGCGCAACCCGCATCGTGGCCATGGGGGGCAGCTCCACGGGCGGTGCCTGGCAGAACGACAACCTCGGCCAGTTCTGGCCCGCGGAGCTGGAGCGGAGCGTGGGGTCGGGCGCGCAGGTCGTGAACCTCGGTGTCGGCGGATGGACCACCTTCCACATCCGCCGGTTCCTCGAGACCCGACTCGAGGTGGCGGACCCCGACGTCGTGGTGCTCTACATCGGTCACAACGACATTCTCACGGCATCGCCCCGCCCCTACAACGAGCTGTTCGAGGCCTGGCGGGCGGGGGGCAGCACCGACCTCGCGCTGTCTGGCGCCCTCGCGCGCGTGCCGCTGTACCAGCTCGCGCGTTTCAGCCTCCAGGCGGCAGCCGGGCGTCACACCGGGGCCGCCGTCCCCCTGTCTGATGCCCGCCAGAACCTCCTCACCATCGTCGAGCTGCTGGAGTCACGGGGCGCGCGCCTGTTGCTCACCCGCGAAGGCATCGCGCCCGACCCCAGCGCCCTGGATCCCTACGGGCAGATGCTCGCCGAGGTCGCCGACGCGCACCCTTCGGTCGCCTACGTCGACATCGCGGGACAGCTGTCCGGTCCGGGGGCGGCGGGTGTCTTCATCGACGATTGCCACCTCACCCAGCCTGGCCACGCCAAGGTTGCCCGCCTGGTTCGCGAGGGCCTCTCCGAGGCGGGCTGGCTGCAGGGTCCCCCCCGCGACTGAGCTTCCGCAATCGCCTCAGGGAGAGGGTTCTGCAGGGGGTGTGGGCGGGCCCCCGACCCCGCCTGGTGGCACGGGGGTGGGGATGCTGTCCGGACGGGCAGGGCCAGGGCTGCCGTCGCCATCGGGCCCGGGGTGGTCGCCGCGGTCGTGCGCGGTGGGGGGAGGCACCAGCTCGTTGTCCAGGGCGGCCAGCAGCGCGTCCTTGAGTCCTCCGCAAGCGGCCATGCCGTCGGGCAGCTCCTTGACGGCGAAGGTGCCGTGGGTCGCCCCCTCATCGCAGCCGGCCGTCCCCACCTGCACCTGCAGCTCCGCGCCATCGGGCGATGACCAGCGGAGCAGCAGCGTGCTGCCGGATGCGCGCACCCCCTCGAAGCGACAGTCGCCGGCATCGAGACCGGACACAGCCGAAAAGGCTCCGTTGGCGTCGTTCTGGGTGAAGCCACGCACACAACGCTCCTGGGCGGGGTCGGTCTTCGGGCCCGGGTCGACGTCCGGCTCGGCCAGCTCGGGTGGCGGAACGGGCTTGGGGTGGACCGGCTCGTCGTCCGGTCGCTTCTCTGTGCAGGCCGTGAGAATGGCCACGGCGACGGTGGCGATGGCCAGCTGCAGAGGGGGCGTGGAGGGACGGGTGCGCATCGGAGACTCCAAGGAGAGGGAACCGGGAGCGGGCGGCATCCTACTGGCCTGAGGGGTGCTGGGGCCAGTGACCCACCTGTCGGGGACCTGACCGAGGTGAGTTGACTGGCGCGTGGGGCATGGTATCTGCCGAGCATGTCCCAACACGAAAAACCGCCGCCGGAAAGCACGCTCGCCGACCGCCTCACCATGCCCGTCATCACCAGCCTCACGCTGGGTCTGGCGCCCTTTGCTCCCGAGCCCCACATCATCGGCAAGCTGCGCTGGGTCGCGGGTGGGGCGGTCGACATGGGGTTGGTGGACTGGGGCGACCTGGCCATGCACGGTGCGCCTTGGCTGTGGCTGATGGCCGAGCTGGTGGGCATTGCTGTGCGCGCCATCCGACCGTCCGCCCCTCCGGCCTCCTCCAGCTGACCGTCCCCCCTGCTCCTGCGAGCGTCGGGGCGGTCCGCTCCTTCGGTGACCCGGGGGGACCAGCAGGTGGCGCTGGCCTGTGTACACTGACTGCCAGCCTCGGGTGCGGCCCGGTCCTTCCCCGCGCCCGCCCGTGCCAAAGGTCTCCATGCGTGCCCACCTCTGCAGCCTTCTGGTCCTCCTCGGCTGCAGCAGCAAGTACACGCTCGACACCGGCACTCCCGAGGACTGCACCCTTGGCGGTCGCCTCGACTACATCGCAGACCGGATGCACGGCGAGTACCTGTGGGCCGAACATGCCCCGGTCATCGAACCTCTCGGCTACGGCAGCCCCGCGGCCTACCTGCGTGACCACCGCTATGAAGCGCTCGACCGCTGGAGCTACGCCAAGGACCTCACCGAGGCCAACGCCTATTGGGAGGAGGGGGCCTACGTCGGCACGGGCATGAAGTTCCGCTACGACGCTGCCGGATACCCCCACATCGCGCTGGTGTATCCCGACGGTCCCGCTGGGCGGGCCGGGCTTGCGCGCGGGGAGCGCATCATCGGCCTGAACGGCGTGGACATGGCCGACATCGACAGCTCGGCACAGTGGGATGCCGCCTACGGTCCCGTGGAGGCCGGCGCCGTCGTCACCTTCACCGTGGACACACCCGCTGGGGAGGTGCGCGACGTGGAGGTGGTGCTGGGCGAGGTCGTGATGCCACCGCTGATGGGGGCCCGCACCTTCGACGTCGACGGTGGGACTGCCGGCTACTTCATGCTCACGAGCTTCGTGGAGCCGGCCGACCCCGCCCTCGACGCATTGTTCGCAGACTTCAAGAATGCTGGTGTGCAGACCGTCTTCATCGATCTTCGCTACAACGGCGGTGGCCTCATCGCGGTCGCACGCCACCTGGCCGGGCTGCTGCTGCCCGGGGAGACCGGCGAGGTCTTCCAGCACTACCTGCACAACGACAGCCGCGCCGAGGCCGATACCTCCACCTTGCTGGAGTCCCACGAGCACGCCATTGCTGCCCGGTCGGTGGTCGTGCTCACCACCAGCAGCACCGCCTCGGCGAGCGAGATGCTGGCCTTCGCGCTGGAGCCCTACCTACCGGTGTGGCGGGTGGGGTCCACAACCTACGGAAAGCCGGTGGGCATGGAGCACTTCGAGATGTGCGACCTGTTCGTCGCGCCCATCACCTTCCAGGTGGCCAACCGCGACGCCCCCGCCGACTGGTTCGACGGTCTCCCGCCGCATTGTGCCGCCGCCGACGACCTCACCACCGCACCCGGTGCCGATGACGACCCGATGATGGTGGCGGGCATGGGGATGGCTCGGGGGGACGACTGCGTGAGTGCCGTGTCTGCCGGTCTTCTGGTGGACCATCCACCGGCCTGGGCCCGACGCGATGCCTGGCAGAGCATGACGGGATGGTAGCCGTCATCGGGTCCACTGCACGCGGTGGGACCGGCGCTGGCCTGCACTGTCCTCGACGACCACGACGTCGGCGCTGTCGCGGTTGCGGGCAACGGCCACCACGCGCAGGGAGTGCTCGTCGAGGGTGAGCTCGGAGCCCGCGCGCACCTTGCCGGGGAGCAGGAGCACACGGCGGCCCTCATCGGCGAAGCGGGCAATGGCGGCGGGAGGCGGTCCCATCGGTCGGACCATGTCGGCCAGGAAGCGGGCTTCGATGCGCTGGTCGTCGGCGGTCTCGAGCACCGCCACCGGGACGCGGACGCCCTCGATGCGCCGGGTGCGCACGCGCTCGACCGACGAGAGCTGGCCCTCGACCAACACCTCATCGCCCACGCCCATGTCGGCGGGGATGCCGTACTGAGGACCGTCCTCAGCAGGAAGCGAGACAGCCGGGACCGCGTCGAGGTAGCGGCTGGGGACAGGGCCGGCGAGGACGGCAGAAGCGAGGACGGTGGCGAGGAGCATGGAAACCTCCGGTGTGGCACCTGGTCCAACGGCCCGACCTCCTCGTCTGTGCCAGATCTCAAATTGCAGCCACATGCACAAGGCCGATGCTCGCCCAGACCGCGAGGCTGAAGTAGCCCGTGAGCCAGGCCACCTCGGGCTTCCACACCGCCCAGGACACGGTGGGCTCGCGTCGGTGCAGGGCGTCTGAGAAGCCCGCGACCACGCCCAGTCGCTGCCCGCCCTCCCGCTGGTGCCGCCGCCATCTGCGCACGTACATCGGCACGTCCACCACCACCATGAACACGACGTAGGCAGCGCACCCGGGCACCGCTGCGGCGGTGAGCCAGTAGAGGCTGCCATCGAGGTGGGGGAGCGCCAGTGCCAGTGCGACGGTGACCACCGCGAAGGTGGCGCCCCAGATCGACTCCTCGAGGGCGTGGCCGAGGTGGCTCAGGGTCAGCACGCTCGACCAGCAGAAGGCCTGGGCGAGGGCGAGCAGGCCCACAATGAGCCACGGCAGGGTGTTCACGAGGATCGGCTGCGAGGCCTGCAGGCCCACCTGGCGCACGAAGAGGCCCACCTGCGCCGCGAAGCAGACCTCGGCAAGAGTCGCGGCCGTGCGACCGGCCACCATGCTGGAGAGTGGGCTGTCCACCAGCACGGTGCGCTCCAGGTCGATGCGGGGCCAGAACGACCGAAAGGCGCACACCAGCACGTAGATGGCGCTGAGAGCGAGGTGCGCGCGGAGCTCGGGACGGCTGGGGTCCACCACCAGCCAGGTGAGCGTCCAGGCCAGGATGTTGAACACTGCGATGCCGCGCAGCAGCGTCCACCAGCGCAGGGTTTTGTGGTCGTCGGGCCGCCCGGGCGCGGGTGGTGGCATGGCATCTCCTGGCCGGGCATCAGTCTCGCTGGATGCAGCCCCGGAGGCCACCGGGATGCCTCGCCCGCGCGTGTGACAGGATCCCGCCATGCCTGAGCTTCCCACCATCTTGTCCGCCACCTTCGTCGCGTCGGTCGCCGTGGGCTGCGGTGGAGCGGGCCAGCGGGACAAGGTCGCCGACGACTCCCAGCCCGTGGAAGACGACCCGGGCGACGGGTCCGCCGGCGGGACCGGCGACTTGTCCGAAGACAGCGCGTCCGACACAGCAGTCGACGTGGACCATTGTGTGGAGGTGGCCGCCTTCGGGCCGGAGTACGACGCGCAGCTGGCGCTCTGGACGGCGCAGGATGAGGCGGCGGCCTGGCCGACGGGCGGACTTGTGGCCGTGGGCAGCTCCAGCATTCGCCGCTGGGAGGACATGTCCTGGCGCTACACCGACCACACACTCATCCAGCGGGGCTTTGGCGGCGCCCAGCTCGCGGAGGTGGCCCTGCGCGCCGATGCCCTCGTGCTTCGCCACGCGCCGGCGGGGGTGGTGGTCTTCGCCGGCACCAACGACGTGGCCCATGGGGTGCCGCCGGAGGTGGTCGGCGAGCGGGTCCGGTGCCTTCACCAGCGTCTGCGAGATGTTCGACCCGACCTGCCCGTGCTGTTCATCGGCATCACGCCCACCCCGGCCCGGTGGGAGTCCTGGGCCGCCTCCGCCGAGGTGAATGCCGTGGCCGAGGCCGTCGCTGCCGAAGACGCCTTGTTCGCCTACGTCGACGTTCCCACCGCCTTCCTCGCCACCGGCAGTCCGCCCGACGACAGCCTGTTCGTCGCAGACCGGCTCCATCTCAGCGAAGCCGGCTACGCACTGTGGGACAGCGTGCTCCGTCCAGAGGTCGATGCGCTGCTACCGGCCACCGCGGTCACGCCGACGGTGCCGCCCGGGCCCGGTGACCGCCTGTTGGTGGACTTCGGGGCCAACGATGGCGAAAACGGGGAGGCCACGGCCATTCCCGATCACCTCGGTCAGCACTGGAACAACTGGCACCCGCTCGCTGGTGGCGCCGAGGTGTTCCCCGGGGAGCGTCTGGCCGGCCTCATCACCGACACGGGAGCGGTGACTTCGGCCGAGGTGGTGGTCACCGGGGGCTTCTTCAACAACGGTCGGCTGCATGGCGGTCTGCTTTGGCCATCGTCGGACCGGCTGGGCTCGCTCGCGGTGGGCACGGCGACCCAGGACTTCTTCTACGCGGTGGACGACGACAAGACCGGCGGCCTCGCCCTGCGTGGCCTCGACCCCGCCTTGCCCGTCAACCTGCGCATCTTCGCCAGCCGAGACGACCCGGAGACCCGGTCCACCACGTACACCCTGCACGGCCTGGAGACCGCTTCCCAGACGCTCCAGACCTCGGGCACCGGTGCAGGCTCGGGCAATGGAAACGACGACACCGTGGTCGTCTTCGACGGGGTGCTGCCCGACGCCCACGGCCGCCTGCACCTCGACCTGTCCATCGCGGCGGGCTCCTACGCCTACATCAGCCTGCTGGAGCTGTCCGTCCCCGTTGGGGCTGGGACGCCCTGACCGACGGGGCTTCGCCGGACCCGGAGCTCAAGCGACCCGGGCACGAGGAGGCACGGGAGGGCCCCACGGCGAACAGCCCGTGCTGCCGTCGAAGTCGGGGCCGTAGAGGCAGTCGTTGAACTCGTCGCCGAAGTCGTCGTAGAGCTCGGTGCACCACTCCGCCAGCTCGCTGCAACACAAGGCCACCTCGTCGGAGGGCACCGACGTGCAGTCCGGTGCGGCGGCCATGCCCGTGTCGATGGTGCCGGTGTCATCGCCATCGTCGGAACCGCCATCGTCGGAGCCGCCATCGTCGGAGCCGCCATCGTCGGTTCCCCCGTCGTCGGTTCCCCCGTCGTCGGTTCCCCCGTCGTCGGTTCCCCCGTCGTCGGTTCCCCCGTCGTCGGTTCCCCCGCCGTCGGTTCCCCCGCCGTCGGTTCCCCCGTCGTCGCCCGGAATGTCGACGGTGGCGGTGTCCGGGTCGGACTCCTCGACAGGGTCCTTCGTGACGCAGGCGCCGAGGGAGAAGGCGAGCACCACGCTGCTGGCGGCGGTGAGGGCCTTTCGGCGGATCTCCTCGCGTCGCAGGACGCGCGGCAGCTCGGTCGGTTCATGTCCCATGGGTCGGTGCTCCGGTTGGGGTCAGCTTGCGCGCCTGGCGCTGAGGATGGCCTGGGCTTGCGTCCAGGCCGCATTGGCATCGAGCCCGGCCCGTTCGAGGCCCGGCACGATGACGTCGGTGATGGTGTCGAAGAAGACCGCGCGGGCGAAGCCGCCGTCGCAGACACCGGCCTGGGCGGCCTCGGGCGATGCACCGTTGTGAAGGGGCAGGTGGGCGAGCTCGTGGTCGACCTGATGCACCAGCGCGTCGACCAGGTAGGCGTCGAGGCGGGCGCGGGCGCCGTCGTCGAGCAGCGGGGCCACGAGCCCCAGCACCTCCCAGCCGAGGCGAGCGTGCTGCACCTCATCGGCGAGGATGGTGTCCAGCACGCTGCTCAGGGCGCTGCCATCCAGCTCGGCATGTTCGGCGCGAATCACCGACACCGCGACGGTCTCCGACATGCAGCCCACGCTGATGAGGTTGCGCAGGAAGCCCTCCAGGGGCGGCACCTCGGCGTGGTCGGGCACGGTCTCCAGCGGGGGGAGGTGGGCGACGGGCTGGCCGCCGAGCGCGGAGACGACCGCAGCGCACTGCTCGGCGTGCCGCAGCTCGTCGGAGGCGGCCTCGGCCACGCCGGCAAGCACCTTGGCGGGAAGGGTGGCGCGCATGGCCTGACCGAGCAGGCTGCTCCAGACCTGGGCCGAGATGTGCTCGTTGACCATGCGACCCCGCCAGGTGCGCACGGCGACCGCCCGGTCCGCGTCGGACAGCTCGGGCAGGTCGGGGAGCTCGACCGCACGCCGACGGGCTGCGGCACGCATGTCGAGAACCGAGCGTCCTTGGGAATCTTGGCGGAAGGTGGACCGCATCTGACCTCCGGGGTGACGCTCTGGAAGGTAGCTGGTCCGATTGTGAGCGGTGTCGGTTTGTTCTGGACAGTATTATTTTGCGGATACGAACAATGGAGCCGCCATGGAGCCTGTGCTCGACCTGGAGTCACTGCGGTGCTTCAGCGCGGTGGCGCGCGCGCTGCACTTCCGGGCCGCAGCCGAGAAGCTCGCCTTGTCGCCCGCGGCGGTGTCCGACCGGGTTCGGCGCCTCGAAGATGGCCTCGGCGTCAGTCTCTTCGAGCGCACCACCCGCCGGGTCCGGCTCACGGACGCCGGCCACCGCCTCCTGCCCCATGCCCGGCGGCTGTTGATGGAGGCCGCGCGGTGCAGCTCCGTGGCCCGTGGCGATGGGCGTCCAGTCCCCTACGAGCTCACCCTTGGCACGCGCTACGAGCTGGGGTTGTCGTGGCTGGTACCGGCGCTGCGTCCGCTCTCCGAGGCCTGTCCCGAGCGCACCGTCCACCTCTACATGGGCGACACCGCCGACCTGCTCGACCGAATGGAGCGCGGGGTCATCGACGCTTGTGTGCTCAGCGCCGGGCCGCGCCGACCCGACATCCGGCAGGCTCTGCTGCATCGCGAGGACTACGTGTTCGTGGGGCGGGAGGGCATGGAGCTGTGCCCTCGGTCGGTCGCGGGGCTGCGGCTGGTGGACACCACGCCCGAGCTGCCCCTGTTTCGCTACTTCCTCGACCAGCAGGCGGATGCGGCGGCCTGGCGCTTTGGACGGCACCTCTATCTCGGCGGCATCGGCGCCATTCGGGCAGCGGTGCTCGAGGGCTGGGGGGTGGCGGTGTTGCCCCGCTACTTCGTGGAGGACGACCTCAGGGCCGGCCGACTGGCCTCCCTCGTTGGAGCCGGGCGGCTAGGCAGCGACCACTTCCGGCTGCTCTGGCGGGCCGACCACATCCGGGACGGGGAGCTTGTCGAGCTGGCCGTGGCGCTCAAGGCCTTCGAGCTGCAGTAGCTCAAGGGGCGGGACAGGCGGGCGCGTCGATGGGGTCGGCGCATGTCCATGTCTCGCCATGGGTCCAGGCGAGGGCCCGGGCGACCGTGAAGTGCACGATGTCGACGTGTCCCAGACCGGCTTCGAGGCAGCCGTCGGCGGCCACCCCGGCAGCCTCGAGCTCGGCCAGCGTGCAGGCCCGGGCCTCGGGCGTGTGGACCGTGTCTTCGCTTCCCGAGACGTACAGGAGCGGGCCCGCGGTGGGGGACGGCGCAGGAGGAGGCTCGGCGAGGCGGGCATGCCAGGCCGCCGCGGTGTCGGTGCAGCCCTCGGTGCCGTCGATGCAGGCCATGAGGGCCTCGAGGTGCCCGGCGTCGACCAGTTCATCCACCCGGGTGGGTGGGGTGTAGCCGCCGGCAGCGGTGGACAGCGACTCGGTGAGCCCGCGGATGCAGGTGGTCTCCAGCGCCTCTGTGAACGTGTCGCGCACGGACTCCGCAAAGACCCCGCCCGCTTGCGACTCGCCGACAATGGCGGCATGGTCGGCATACAGGCGCATCGCCAGCAAGGCGAGTCGGGTGCCGTCCTCGTCGGTCACCGGGTGGGAGGGCAGGCTGTCGTCGAGCGGAAGGTCCGCCGCTCCCCCGAGTCCGCCCGCAAAGGACATGTGGGCGTGGATGCTGACCTCAGGCAGGTAGCTCTCGGCGATATCGCGGGCCGCCATGGCCGTGGCTCCCCCCTGGCTGTAGCCGGCGACCACGACCTGCGGGGTCGGCATGCCGAGGGCGTCGACCCGGGCGAGCAGCGCGGTGGTGCCGTCGAGTGTGGACCGGGCCGCGTCGCGACGGTCGCCGTAGCCCTGCACCCCTTCCGTTCCGAGACCGGCGTAGTCGACGGCGATCACGATGTGCCCGGTGGCCACGTAGGGGAGGATGAGGGACAGGTTGCCACCCGCGTTCTGCGATGGCGCGCAGGCGTCGGCCAGCCCCACCGTGCCGTGGGGGGCCACCAGCACCGGCAGGCCTTCGACGGGGGACTCGGGTCGGAAGACCATGGCCGAACCCACCGCCGGCCGCCCGTCGCTGCGGGTGGTGCGGTAGGCGATGCGCTCCTCGAGGTAGCCCGTGGTGGCGGTGATCTCGGCCGGCATGAGGTCGGCGATGGACGACAGCGCCACCGTTCCGCCAGGCGCGCAGGTGAGCACCTCCCCGGGGCAGGCGTCGGCGTGGTCGGCAATGGCGGTGGCGTAGACCTCCTCACGGGTGGCATCGCAGACCGGGAAAGGCGCCGCGACGCAGTCTTCTTCGAGTTCACCGCTGTCGGCGAGGCCGCTGTCCCACCCGGGGGTGTCGACAGTGCTGCCCTCGGCGGGCCGGTCGGGCCGGTCGGACGGGGGCAGACAGCCTGCTGCGCACAACAGCAAGGCAAGCAGACGAGAAGGGGTCACGGGGCACTCGGGGCGCGCGGCCTCGCCAGGCGGCGCGGCGGTCGGGACGACGGGCAGGCCGTCCGTTTGCGACAATAGAGGGTGGCGGCGGTCACGGTCGAGCGCGGTTCACTCGCAGTCGAGTGCCAGGCCGGCCAGTGACACCGGAATCGGACCCTGGGCCAGCAGCTTGTCGTGGAATTCGCGCTCGCTCCACGCGTCTGCGAGGTGTTCCCGACAGCGGGCCTTGATGGCCTCGATCTCCTCCCGTCCGGCGTAGTAGCCGATGAGCTGGGTGGGCCATTGCACGGTGCGGAGCAGCTCGGGGTCGACGTGGCCCTGTCCTTCGGGCTGGTCGTGCTTCCAGTCGGCGGCCTGCTGCAGCGTCCACTCGCCGGTCTCCACCTTCACGTCGAAGACCACTCGCTTGATCCGTGCGCGGTAGGAGCGGAGGGTGTGGATGCGTCCCTCGACCGTCCCCCCGAAGCCCCCGTTTTCTTCGAACAGGGCCTCCGCGTAGAGCGCCCAGCCCTCCACACCCGGGCCGGAGTGGGCCAGACGCCGCACGGGACGGGGCAGCTCTCGCACGATGGACAGCTGGAGGTGGTGGCCGGGAACGCCCTCGTGTACGGCATACGGACCGAACCAGCTCTCGTCGGACCGCGCCATGGTGACCACGGTGCCGATGTGCTGGTCGGGGTCGCTGCCGGGCCTGAAGTGCTCCACATTCCACCATGCCCGGCGGTTGGACTCCGGGCCGAATGCGGGGACCGGGTTCATCGAGCCGCCATCGCCAGTGAGCGGGATGAGGGCATCGGGGGTGGGACGCGCGCGCAGGGGCGGCAGATCGTCGGGGACGGTGAGGACATCCATCGCGCGCAGGCGGTCGAGGTAGCGGGCGACCATCTCGTCGTGCAGGTCGAGAAAGCCCTGTGCATCGAGCTCCCGGCCTCGGGCCACCTCCGCTTCGGTGGGAGGTGGGCGGGGCGTTCGTTGGTCTTGCAGGCGGGCGAGCTCCGCGTCGACGACCGCCAGATCGGCCTCGGCGTGGGCCAGCAGGGTCTCTGCATCCCACGGCAACAGCAAGGCGTGTTCGAGGCGCCAGCGGTAGGCATCCCCGCCGATCATCCGCATCTCAGGCAGCGTGTCGGTGGACGGCAGTGCGGCCTTGTAGGCGCGCAGAGCGGCGATGGCCTCGGAGATGGCGGGCGTGGGTGGCCGGGCGGACAGCATGTTGTCGATGGCCTGGAGCAGGCCGTGGGCGGTGTCGACATCGCGGCGGGTGGGGTCGGTGACCACCTGCCGCATCTCGTCGAACATGGCGGGCAGCTGGCGCACGAGCCTGTCGACGGCGGCAGGATGGGGTTCCGATGCGGCGAGATGGGCCGCCAGCAAGCTGCTCACGGGCTCCAGCCACTCTGCAGGACGGTGGGTGAAGCGGCGCTCGATGGTCAGCTGGTGGCGTGCGGTGGCCACCTCGGTGCGCAGGAGGAGAAGGTCGATGTGATCAGCGGTGCTGAGGCTGTTCTCGTCAAACTCGGCCAGGCGTTCGGCGAGGGTGTCGAGGGCGCTCAGGTGGTCGGCGAGGGCGTCTGGCGAAAATGATGGCAGGTGGAGGCCGTCCGCGAGCAGACCGGCATCGGCGGCCCGCTCGGGGTGCAGGACGAGCAGCAGAGCGAGGGTGTCCCGCGCGGCGGCGGCCAGGATGGGGTCTCCCGGGAAGTCGAGCGAAGCGAGGGTGGGACCGGACCATTCGGGCTCGGTGACCTCGGCGACGAACGGTGGGGAGGGAGCGGTGGGACGGGCACATGCGGTCCCGAGCACGGCCGGTACGAGGAGGTTTCGCAAGGGGGACATGGCGGCGCTGTATCTGGGTTGGGGTAGAACCGGCGGCAAGGAGCGCCCATGGCCGGACGCATCGTCGACAGCGAGTTTCGCCCCCCCTGGTGGCTGCGGGGGGGACACGCCCAGACCATCTTCCCGAACACCCTTCGCCGGCAGCCGGCCACGCCCGTGGAGTGGGAGGTGTTCGAGTTGCCCGATGGCGACTTCGTCGAGCTGGCGTGGTCAGGAAGACAGGACGGTCCCATCGCGCTCGTCCTGCATGGGCTCGGTGGCGACTGGGAGAGTCCTCCCGTGCGCGGCATGGCCCGGGCGCTGGCTGCAGATGGCTGGCGGGTGTGTCGCTTCCACTTTCGTGGGTGTGGACGGTCCCCCAACCGACGCCTCAAGGCCTACCACTCCGGCATGACCGAAGATCCCCTCGCTGTCGTGCATGCCCTTGCCGAACGCTTTGTCGACCGGCCCCGTGTGGCGGTGGGCTTCTCACTGGGCGGCAATGTGCTGCTTCGTCTGCTGGGGGAGGAGGGGGACGCGCTGCCGCTCGATGCCGGGGTGGCGGTGTCGGTGCCTCTGGTGCTGGCCCGCTGCGCCCAGCGGATGGAGTCCGGACTGTCGAGGGTGTACCAGAACGTGCTGCTCAAGCGCCTGCGGGAGCGGATCCGGCAGCGCGAGGACTTCCTGCGGGAGCAGCTGGGTGCGCGCTACGACCAGGCCATCTCGGCCCGCACCTTCGAAGCCTTCGACGAGGCCTTCACCGCCCCGCTCCATGGCTACGAAGGGGCCCACGACTACTACAACCGGGCATCCAGTCGGCCGGTGCTTCGCCACATCGCGCGCCCGACCCTCATCGTGCACAGCGCCGACGACCCCTTCATGCACCCCGACGTGCTGCCCGAGGCCCACGAGCTGTCGGCGCAGGTCACGGTCGAGGTGGCCCGCGCCGGGGGGCATGTGGGCTTCGTCCACGGCACTCCCTGGGCTCCCCGCTACTACCTCGAGGACCGGGTGCCCGCCTGGCTGCGCGACTGGCGGTAGTCAGCCCTTCACCCACCCGGCCTGGGCGTTTTCGAAGTGGGCTTGTGCGCGCGCGAGCTGGGCCTTCGCCTCGGGGGGATGGCCGTCTGCGAGGGCCGACCAGGCGCGGTTCAGGCAGCGTTCGCCGCTGGCCAGGGGGGTGAAGACCTTGGCGTAGGCCTCCACGCCGTGGGCGTTTGCGAGCAGTCCGCGGGCTTCCACCAGTGGCAGGAGCTGGTCGAGCAGCAATGCCTCCAGGGAGGCGCGAAGGCCGGCCTCGCCCTCGGGCAGTGCGGCCAGCGCGGCGGTCTGGGCGGTGACCCCTTGCAGGGCGGACTCGAGGCCGGCGAGGTCGTGGATGCCGTCCTCGCTGTCGCTCTTGCCGCCGGCTGCGGCCATCTGTCTGCGCAGCAGCAGGGCGCCCACCACAGCCAGCGCGATGCCGCCGCCGAAAGGAGCCCACATGGGCGGGTCGTGGGCGCCGGTCGCTGTGGCGAGCAGGGTGCCGGAGATGAACAGGATCCAAGCGAGTGCAGTCATGGTCGTCCCCTCAGCCGAAGGCCTTGCCGATGCTGAAGACGAGGGCCGTGAGGGCCTCGCCCACGATGAGGCCCGCTGCGAGCGGCACCACCTTGTCCTCCATCCAACGCGCGCCCTTCACCTTCTGCATGGCCATCGACATGAGGCAGCCGATGCCGTAGCCGAGGGTGATGGAGAAGGGCAGGTACATCGCCAGGCCGAGGAGCACGCCGAGGCCACCCACCGGGAACAGGGTGACGGCGCCGCCGAGAATGCCCCCTGCGAGGTATTTGTCGACGGGAGCATTGCCGTCGACCACGCCGCTGATCATGCCCTGGAGAGCCCCGGCCTGAGGGGCCGAAAGGCAGTCTCCGGCGCCTTGGAGGCAGGCTGCGCTCTCGGGGCCGAAGCCCGGGGAGCCGTCGGGGGTGGTCCACAGGATCATCATGGTGCCGATGGCCACGAGCGGACCGATCCAGGCCACGCCAAACTGCACCATCTGCTGGGCGGCGGGTCGGGCGCCCACCATGTGGCCCGTCTTGAGGTCCTGCATCATGTCGGCGCACTGCGAGGTGGCCACACACACCGCGACGCCCACCGCGACTGCGACCACCACGGCGGACTGCACGGTGGCATCGGCGAGGCCGCCTTCAGAGCCCATCGCACCGGTGATGCCGAGCAGCAGGGTGACCGCGATGAGGGCGAGGCCAGACAGCGGCGAGATGTCGGTCATGCCGGTGGCCTGGGCGACAATGAGGCCGGCGACGGCAATCCAGACGGTGCCCGCCACGCCAGCGAACACGATGCGCGCCGGACCGAGGCTGGGGTCGAGCATCCACACCACGGCGGTGAGCACCACCGCGGACAGCGCGATGCCGACGTAGAGCACGGTGGCGGGCAGCTCGTCTGCGCTCACCTTCTCGCCGGAGGCCTGCTGGACCTTCACCGCCGAGGCGAGACTGCCGATGGCGGCCTTGATGGCGGGGAAGGCGAGCACGACGCCCATCAGCGCGCCTCCGATGAGGATGCCGATGCCGAGCGGCCGGAACATGGTGCCGTAGAGGAAGTCGACCGTGCCCATCTCGTCGCTGGCGAACTCTGCCGGGATCCAGCCCATGTTCACCGCCACCGGGGCGAGGAACCACCACGCCAGCACGCCACCAAGGAAGAAGGGCAGGCCGCCCTTGCCGGACAGCAGGCCCGCACCGAGGTTCATGAGCGACAGGTAGAGGGCCACACCGAGGTAGGGGGGCAGGCCGAGCAGGGCGCCCACATCCCACTCCTCGGGGACCAGGCCTTGCTCCATTCCAATGACCATCAGCGCAGAGGCGCTGGCTCCGATGGCGAGCAGGGTGGCCTTCTCCTTGCCGGATGCGGTGGCCTTGAGCAGGGTGGCGACGGCAGTGCCCGACGGAAAGCGGAGCCGGTCGAGCTCCACCATCTGCTTGCGCAGCGGGATGATGACCACAATGCCCATGAAGCTGCCCGCCACGGCGGCAATCACGAGCATCCAGGGGTCGAAGTCGAGGCCCAGCAGCAGCAGCGCGGGCACCGTGAAGACAACGCCCGAGGACGCCGTGTTGATGCCGCTCGCAACGGTCTGGTTGACGTTGTTCTCGACGATGCTGCCATCTCGGAACAGGCCGCGGAGCACCACGAGGCCGAGAATCGCCGCGACCGTGGAGCCGCCCACACCGAAGCCGAGCTTCAGGCCCGCGTAGGTGAAAGCAGCCGTCATGGCGATGCCCTGGACGATTCCTAGCGCGATGGCTCGGGCGCTGATCTCGCGGTAGGGCGCGCGCGAGGCGGGGGATGGGGACGCTGCTTCGGCCACACGGCCTCCCGGAGTCGGTGGAGGGGTCCGGCCATCAGGGTCCGCCGGACGCGCCGGGACCCTACCTCATTCTCCCGAGGCGAGAATCTGGTTGAACATGTTCATTGAACGTGTTCAATGCAGAGCATGAGTACCCGCGCCGACCGCAAGGCCCGCACCCGCGCCGCCATCCTCCGCGCCGCCCGAGACCGCTTCGTGTCCCAGGGCTACGGCGGGGCCACCATTCGCGACGTGGCCGAAGCGGCGGGCGTGGGGGTGGGCACCGTTCACGCCCACTTCGCCGACAAGGCGGGCCTGCTGCGCGCCTGCTTCGATCACCAGATCGGCGAGGCGGTCCACCTCGGGCTCGACACCCTCGACCCCACCACGCCTCTGCTCGACCAGCTCTGTCATCTCGCCCGGGTGCTGTTCGCTGCCTACGCCCGTCACCCGGCCCTGTCGCGCGAGATGTTCAAGCAGTCGCTGTTCCCCGAGGCCCCCGACCCCCACATGGGGCCGTTCCTCTTCGAGCTGGCCGCCTTGTTTCGGTCGGCCCGGGAGCGCGGGGAGATCAGCCGGCTGCCCGGCGACGGCATGTTGGCCGGCCACGGCTGGTTCTCGGCCTATCTCATCAGCCTGGTCGGTGGCCTGGCGGGCACATTCGGCGAGCCTGGCTCTGCGGGCGCCTCCGCTGGTCAGCTCCAGTCCTTTCGCTTGTTGATGGCGGTCCAGCTCGTGGGCCTGGGCGCCTCTCCCTCCTTGCTCCAACCCCCGGAGGACCCATGACCTCTCCACGCATCCTCATCGTCGGTGGTGGCATCGGCGGACTCACCACCGCCATCGCCCTGCACCGCATCGGCCTGCGTCCGCGTGTCGTCGAGCAGGCGAGCGCCATCTCGGTGATGGGCTCGGGCATCACCATCCAGGCCAACGCCTGGGCCGTCTACGATGCCCTCGGCATCGAGCTGCCCGACGAAGACATCGTGCCTATCGGCGCCTTCGAGATGCTGTCCGAAGACCGGGTGGTGATGTCGGGCGACTCGGCAGACATGTCGGGCAGGTTCCCGAGCGTCAACATCCACCGGGCCGACCTCCACGCGGCCCTCGTCCGTCACCTGGAGGCGGCGGGCGGCACGCTCGAGCTCGGGCGGCGGGCGGCGGCCATACGCCCTCGAGACGAGGTGGTCGACGTCATCTTCGAAGATGGAGAGACGGCCGAGGTCGACTTGCTCATCGGCGCAGACGGCCTCAACTCCACCGTGCGTCGGCTGCTCTACGGCTCGGCGGGCACCCGCTACTCCGGCCAGACCTGCTGGCGCTTTGCGGTGGCCGCAGACAACGTGCCGCAGCTCACCGTAGAGCGGTGGGCGCCCGGACGGCGGGTGGGACTGGTGCCCCTGTCCCGGGGCCGGGTGTATGGCTACCTGGTGGAGTCGGCGCCAGCGGGCACCCCTGGTGACGGGACCTCGGCAGCGGCCCATGTGCGCGCCCGCTTCAAGGGCCTGCACGCCGGCCTCGACCCCATTCTCGACCAGCTGGTGGAGGCCGAGGCCAACGGTGAGGCCGGTCTCATTCACCACGGCGACCTGCGAGACCAGCCCTACATCACCTTTGGCAAGGGCCGGGTGCTGTTGATGGGCGACGCCGCCCATGCCACCACGCCCAACCTCGGACAGGGCGCGGGGATGGCCATCGAAGATGCAGCCTCCATCGCCATCGGGCTCGGCAGTGGAGCGGTCGGGTGCGATGGGCTGGAGACCTGGCTGGAGGGGGTCCGCCTCGACCGGGTGAAGCACGTCCAGAAGACGTCGTGGCGCATCGGTGCAATGGCCCACTGGCAGAACGGAGTGGCGCGCTGGTTCCGCGACACGATGCTGGCGGCGATGCCGAAGAACCTCGCGGAGAGCCAGGCGAAGACGCTCTACGGTTTTGGCGAGGAGCTGGCCGACGAGCTCCGCGGCGTGCTGTCTGCACACGGGTGATAGAAGCGGGGGCGTCCCTGGAGGCCCCATGCCCGTCGACCACTCCGACAACCGCGAGCTGGCCGAGTTCTCGGTCGTGTTCACCGACCGCGCCCTCAACCACATGTCGGCGCGCTTCCGGCGGGTGATGCGCGACATCTCGGCGCGCCTGCGCGAGGTCTACAAGGCCGACAGCATCGCCATCGTCCCCGGGGGTGGCACCTTCGCGATGGAGGCGGTGGCCCGGCAGCTCAGCCCGGTGGAGGGTCCCGCTGCGCTGGTGGTGCGCAACGGTTGGTTCACCTTCCGGTGGACCCAGATCCATGCCGCCATCGGTGCGCCAGAGCCCCGCGTGTTGTGCGCCAGAGCGGTCGGCGACGCCTATGTGCCACCACCCGTGGATGACGTGGTGCAGGCCATTATCACGCACAGGCCCCCGGTGGTCTACGCTGCCCATGTGGAGACGGCCTCGGGCATGCTCCTGCCGGACGACTACCTGCGCGAGGTGGCTGCAGCGGTACACGGGGTGGGCGGGCTGTTCGTGCTCGACTGCATCGCCTCGGGCGCGATGTGGGTGGACATGCAGGCGAGCGGGGTGGATGTGCTCCTCACCGCACCCCAGAAGGGCTGGAGCGCGCCTGCAGCGGCCGGCGTGGTGCTGTTGAGCGCGCGCGGACGGGCGGCGGTGGAGGCGCGGGACAGCACCTCCTTCGCGGTCGACCTCAGGCGCTGGTTGGGCATCTTCGACGCCTACGAGGCTGGCGGTCACGCCTACCACGCCACCATGCCCACCGACGCCCTGCAGGCCTTCCGCGACGCCATCGTGGCCACCGAGGCCTTCGGTCTGCAGCGCGCGCGACGGGCGCAGCTCGAGCTTGGCCGCCGCGTGCGGGCTCTGTTGGCGAGCCATGGCTTTCCGAGCGTGGCCGGTCCGGGCTTCGAGGCGCCGGGCGTGGTGGTCTGCCACACCACCGACCCCGAGGTCCGCTCGGGCCGTGCCTTTGCCGCGCAGGGTGTGCAGGTGGCCGGTGGTGTGCCGCTGAGATGCGGTGAACCCGACGACTTCTCGACCTTCCGCATCGGCCTGTTCGGCCTCGACAAGCTGGCCGACATCGACGGCACCGTGGCCCGTCTGAAGACCGCCCTCCACGCAATGCGCTGACCCACCGGCCTGGCTCAGGGGTCGAGAAAGGTCTGTCGGGCGGTGTGCTGCAGCCACTCCACCAGCACCCGGATGCGGGGCACATGGCGAACTGCCCGGTGGACCACCACATAGACATCGCGCCCCTCTGGCGGTGGCAGGTGTGCGCCCACCTCCACGAGGCCTGCCGGCTCGGCCACCATCGGCGACAGCACAGCGCCCCCCAGCCCTTCGCAAGCCGCGGCGAACAGGGCGTTCCACAGCGACACCCGCATCGTGCGACGGGGGCGCACCTGGGTGTCCACCCACCGGGTCTCCTGGAAGCGATGCTCCGGGTCGTCGAATTGAATCCAGCGCATCTCGTCGACCGGCACCTTCGCCAGCTCCGGTCGGGCGAAGCCACGCATCTGGAGCCGACCCACGGTCTTCAGCAGCAGGTCGGGCGCAGTCGGGCGCACGAAACGCACGGCCACATCCGCCTCGCGTCGCACGAGGTCGACCACCGCGTGACCGATGGTGAGGTCGACCTCCACCTTGGGCCACCTTGCGTGGAAGTCGGCGAGGCGCGGCAGCAGCCAGGCGGTGGCGAAGCCGTCGGGCATTGCCAGGCGCACGCGGCCCTCCGGTTCCGTCTCCTGGCCGGCGGCGATGCGCGCGATGTCGGCCATGTGGCCTTCGATCAGGCGGGCGTGGGGCAGCAGGTCGATGGCCAGAGCGGTGGGACGCAGGCCCTCCGGGGTGCGGTCGAACAGGCGGGCGCCCAGATCGGTCTCCAGGCGGGCGAGGCGACGGGAGGCGGTGGACTGCCCGATGCGCAGGGCGCGGGCGGCACGGTTGAGACTGCGGTGGTCGAAAGCAGCGATGAGGACGGCGAGATCGTCCCACGCTACTCCTTGGAGGATGGATGCCATCGGTCTATGGTATCCGATATCGGAACGAGAGGTGCAATTATCGCTTGTCCCCTTCCTGAACCGGATGAGGCATCTTGCCACCAGAACCCACTCCGGAGGTCCCGTGGCCAAGTCATCCCGTCGCTCCTTTCCGCCTGCGCCCACCCACGCCCGGGCTCTGCTCCTGCACGCCCATCCCCGCCGCGACAGCTTCAACCAGGCGCTCGGCGCTGCCTGGGCGGAGGGTGCCCGAGCGTCGGGCCTCGCCGTGGAGGTCGTCCACCTGGCGGACCTCGACTTCGAGCTGCGCCTCGACGATGGCGATGAGGGTCCCTTGGAACCCGACCTCATCGACCTTCAGGCGCGCATCGCCGACGCCGCCCACCTCGTCATCGCCGCGCCGGTGTGGTGGGGCAGCGTGCCGGCCGTGCTCAAGGGCTTCATCGACCGCACCTTCCAGTTCGGCTGGGCCCACGGCAAGGACGACAAGGGCAATCCCACCAGTGGCCTCACTGGACGCACCGGGCGCCTTGTGATGACCATGGATGCGCCCCGGATCTGGGACCGCTTCATGTACGGGCGCAGTGCCACCCGGCAGCTCAAGGACGCCACGCTCTGGTACTCCGGCGTCAAGCCCACGAAGGTGAGCATGTTCGCGGGCATCGACAGCACCACCCCCGCCAGGCGCGCCGCGATGCTGGAGAGCGCCCGGAAGGCCGGCCAGAAGGATGCCCATGCGCTGTTGAAGCGGCTGCCGGCTCCGGTGAAGGCCATCGCCGCCCGTTGAGCGTCAAGGGTCGAGCAGCTTGCTGAGCTTCTTGGGCGCCACGAGGCGGTAGCTCTCCTTCGTCCATGCCTTGAGAAGGTCTACAGGCACGTTGTTCTCGTCTGCATCGAAGCCGCCGGACACCCAGCCGTGGCGCCCGAGTCCGTAGCCGGTGGGCGCAGTCCAGGGCAGGGCGAGGGCGTCGTCGAGGCTGTCCCGGAGCTTCAGCGAGAAGGTGAGCCGTCCACTGTCCCCATGGCCGAGGAAGATGAACACCTTCTTCCGCACCTTCACGGCCACCTCACCCCAGGGAAGGTCCTCCCAGGCCTCGGGGAAGGCGAGGGCGTGCTCGCGGAGGTCCTGGGCGGCTTGCTGGACTGCGGTGAGGTCGGACATGTGCGCTCCGGGTTCGCTGGCGCCTATCCCAGGGGCTCAGGCGAACATCACCTCGCGGGCCACCTCGGCCACCGATGGGTGGGCATCCCAGCAAGCCTCCGCGACCACCCAGGCCGGGGCTGCGTCGGCGTCGATGAGGCGGGCGAGGGCATCTTCGCGGTGGAGGCTGCTCGGGGCGTGTCGGTAGATGTGGAGCCAGGCGGGGGACCACTGCACCGTGGGGTGTCGGGCGGACAGGCGCAGCAGCAGGTCGCCGACGTCGTGGCGCAAACGGGGGGACAGCGATGGGTCGAGGGAGGCTACGATGGTGCGCTCGTCGCCTTTTTCGAAGTTGTTGACCAGCAGACGCAGGCGGTCGGGGTGGCCGAGGGGACCCGCGAGTGCCAGTGCGCGCAGGGCTTCGTGGGTGTGCCAGGCCAGCAGGCGGCTGAGCTGTCGGCGGACCTCGGGCGACGGGTGGGCGTCGAGTGCGACCAGCAGGGGGTCGAGCTCGGACAGACCATGACGTGCGAGGCGGGCGAGGGCGCGGGCGAGCATCGGGGCGGGCACGGGGCTCGGCCGGCCGTCGGCGAGTGCGAGTGCGGCGGTGCGCACGGTGGACACGAGGCTCTCGCGTTCCATCGGGGAGGGGGCGTCGACGGGCGGCGTGGGCTCGAAGTCGTCTGCGCCGGCCTCTGCGTCCTGCCACGAAGCCACAACGGCGGCGACGCGGGGGTCGACCGCGCCCACCCGGTCGAGAACCTCCTCCACGGCGGCGGCCCCGAGCAGGTCTTCGGCTTCCATCAGCCACACGCCCAGGCCGTCGAGGTAGCGGACGTCTCCGTCGAGCAGGCGTCGGCCGACCTCCCGGGCCACCGTCACCAGGCCATCCACGCCGCGCAGCTGAACGAGCTGGGTGGCGGCGACGAGCCCGCTGGCGGGGTCGGGCTGTCGGCGAAGGGCGGCGTGGATGTGGTGTTCTGCCTCGGCATGTCCGGCACGCGCGGCGTGGAGGGCGAGGGCGCAGAGCTGGTCGGCATCGGCCAGGTGGTCGGTGTGGTGCAGGGCGCCGAAGATGACCTCGAGCAGGCTGTCCTGGAGGTCGGCTTCTCCGAGGAGCAGCCAGAGCCAGTCGGCGCGGTGGCCCTCGAGCTGCCAGTCGTGGGTGCCGCAGTGAACGCAGGCGTCGACCACGGCCTCGACATCGAGCGCCTCGCCGCGTTGGCGGACGCTGAGCAGCGCGCGTCCGTGGCCGCTGGACAAGGCGTGGCGAAAGGCGGCCGGGTCGAGGTGGGACCAGTCGAGCACCGGGTCTCCGAGGGCGGAAGTCGGGGGCTATCGCGCCCGGGCTTGGGATGCCGGCGCCTGTCGTCGGGTCGCGCAGGCTCACGCCTTGTGACGCCGTCGGCTCGCTCGGCCGCTCTGCGGGCACTATGGCCCCCGCGTTGGAGGTGGTGATGGACCGGATCCTCGGCCTGATGGTGCTCCTCGCGGCGGCGGGCTGCACGACCGACCCAGACAAGTCCGACGGCGGTTCCGACGCTGGGACCACCGAGGACGCCGGCACCGACGATGGCGCCACCGACGACGGCGGGAACTCCGACGACGGCGGCACCGACGATGGCGGGGGCACCGACGACGGCGGTGGCTCCGACGATGGGGGCGGCACCGACGACGGCGGCACCGACGATGGGGGCACCGACGATGGGGGCACCGAGCCCGAGGTGGGCCTCGAGGTGGGCATGGTCCCGCCCGACTTCACTCTGCCGGACCACACCGGCGCGATGGTGAGCCTGTCCGACTTTGCGGGGCAGCGGGTCCTCATCATCGGCACGGCCGAGTGGTGACCCTACTGCCGGTCCCTGGTGCAGGGACTCCAGCCCTGGTACGCCGCTGAGGCTGCCGACGACATCGTGGTCATCGACGTGCATGTGCAGGACAGTGCGGGCAACAACGCCGACGTGGACGACGTGGTGCGGTGGCGTGACACCTACGGCCTCACCTTCCCGGTTCTCGCGGATGTCGACGGAAGCTGGGCCGCGCAGTGGGGGCCAGCGGGCACCTACTCGCAGCGGATGTACATGGTGGTCGGCAGCGATGGCCTCATCAGCTGGGTGCAGGATGACGGGAGTCCGGGCTCGGCCGACGACCTTGTAGATCAGGTCGAAAGCGCCCCCTGAGCCGGCTACGGGGCCGCCTTCGGAAACGGGGTCCCCATGCCGACCGGCTCATCTGCTCAGTCCCGCCTGCGCGCGCTGACCATCGCCACCTTCCTGCTCAGCTTCAACCTCGTGTTGTTCGAGCTGCTGCTCACGCGCCTGTTCGCGGTGGTGCTGTTCGCCCAGTTCGCCCACCTGGCGCTGGCTCTGGCGCTCCTTGGCATCAGCGTGGGGGCCATCCTCCAGCACCTGCGTCCCCAGCTGCTACCCGACGAGGGCCTGGAGCGGCGACTGGCCTGGATCGTGCTGGCCCAGGGCGTCTTCACACTGCTGGCGGTGGTCGCGACCATCGAGTTCCCGGTCACGGTGCAGTTCGACGAGCCGCCGGTCACCTACCAGGAGCGCTCCCACATCAAAGACGACCTGCTCGATCCCGCCTGGTTCGTCGCCCTGCTTCCTGTGCTCAGCGTGCCCTTCTCGATTGCCGGCCTCGCCTTCGCCGGCATCTTCCAGCGCCGCAAGGAACACATCGGCCAGCTCTACGGCGCCGACCTCATCGGTGGAGCTGTGGCTGCTGTGGCCTTCATCCCCGTGCTGGCGTCCTTCTCGGGCCCCGACGCGGTGTTTGTGGTCACGCTCGGGGCAGGCGTGGCGGGCCTGCTGCTGGTCCCCCCGAAGGTCGACAAGCTGCTCGGGGGCCTGGCGGCTGGCATGACCGCGCTGTCGGGCGTGGCTCTGGTGGCCGGACTGGCTGGCGAGGTGCTCACCGTGAAGTACACCGCCGGCTACTCCGATGAAAACGTGGAGTACGCCCGCTGGACGCCACTCACGCGCATCGCCGTCCACACCGACGACAAGCGCGGCACCTACATGCTGCTCGACAACACGAGCGCCTCCGAGGTCTTCCTCGACAAGTCCGCGGTCCCGCGGGTGCGGCGCCTGGTGAACCGAGGGCTCGTCCACGACCTGCACAAGGCGGATGAAAAGGACGGTCGGGTGGCCATTCTCGCTGCATCTGCGGGGGGCGAGGTGGCCATCGCCCAGGCGGAGGGCTGGACCGACATCGACGCCATCGACATCGCCGGCGACATCATGCACATCGTCGCCGACCGCTGGCCCGACAACGACTACAACCCCTACGCGAAGTCCGGTGTGGTCCCCATCGCCTCGGATGGCCGGGCCGCCATCCTCCACGCCGACACCGACTACACCATCATCCAGATGGTCCACGCCAACCTGTGGTCGAGCGCCGGCCTGCTGTCCAATGCCTGGTCGCCCAGCCTGCTGGAGACCAAGGAGGCCTTCGCCACCTACCTCGACCGACTCGAAGAAGACGGCACGGTCTCCTTCGGCCGCGGCGGTGGCACCAAGGTCATCGCCCGCGCCGCAGCCCAGGCCTTGCGCGAGCGTGGGGTGAAGGAGCCCTGGCGGCACATGGCCTACGCGGCGGGGTCCAGCACCGTGCTCCTCGTCAAGCCGCGTCCGTTCACCGAGGCCGAGGCCGAGGTGCTGCGCGAGGCCATCAAGAAGTACCGCCGCGTCGACCTCATCCTCGACCCTGGCAAGGAACCGAGCGTCAAGGTCCGCAAGATGCTGCTCCAGGGCTCGGTCATGACCGACGACCGGCCCTACCTCGACGACCCCGAGATGGTCAGCGCCCACCTCGAGTCGGCGATGCAGACCGTGCAGGGCGAGCAGGACCGTCCCCTCGCGGCGGTCTACCGAAGCATCGTCATCCAGACCGCCTTTGCGCTGGTGGCGGGCGCCCTCTTCATCGGTCTGCCCTTGCTGCTCCGCGGTCGCAGCGCCTCGGCAGGTCTCAAGGGGGTGGGCCTGGGCATCCTCTACGTCGCGGGCCTCGGCTACGGCTACCTCGCGGTGGAGACCGTGCTGATTCACGAGCTGGTGCTCTTTGTCGGCCACCCCACCTACGCCATCACGGTGGTCATCCTGGCCATGCTGTTGGCGAGCGGAATCGGCAGCGTGTTCGTGGGCAAGTGGCCTGAGAACACCCTGCTCAAGCGCCTTCGCGTGGTGTTGCTCACCGTGATTGTGCTCGGCGCCATCCAGGCCTTCGTGGTGCCCCCGCTGCTCACCTCCCACGCCCTCGGCCTGCCCACGGCGGTGCGCATGGGGCTCACCTTCGTGCTGCTGTTCCCCCTCGGCTTCGTGATGGGCATGCCCTTCCCGCTGGCCCTCCGCCTGCTGCGCCCCGAGGCCTCGGGTGTGGTGCCCTGGGCGTGGGCCATCAACGGCTGGATGAGCGTGATGGCGAGCCTCATGACGGTCGTGATCAGCCGCATGTACGGCTACAGCACGGCCTTTGGGGTGGCGCTGGGGGCCTACGTGCTGGCACTGGCGCTGGCGGGGGCTCTGCCGAAGATTCGGAAGGGGTGAGGGGCGCGGCCCCGAGATGGGACCGTCCCTTCGATGGGTGGCTCAGTCGAAGTAGACGACGAGGTGGCCGGCGCGGGCGTCCCAGTCGGCGATGTCCACCGTGCTTCCGAGGAGGCGCAGCAGACCGGTCGTGTGCTGGTCGACGCGGGGACGGATGAGCTCGAGGTTGTCCGGGAACAGGCGCCCCGGCACGAAGCGCTCCAGCACGGTGTCCATGTCCGCCTGGGTCATCGTGGGGCAGCCGGTGTTGGAGAAGTGGTCGGTCATGAAGCCGAGCACCGACCAGTCGGGCTGCAGCTCCAGCATCACCAGGCTGCCAGTGGTGTCGAGAACCGGCTCCACAGGGACGTTCACGGTGCCTGACCACTCCGCCAGCCCCGCCACGTCCACGTACACCTCATAGGAGACCACCGCGGAGCTGTAGTTCATGGTGACGACGGGCTCCGACAGCGCGTTCATGTGGAGGGTGACCGCGCCGGCGCCCACGAGGTTGCAGACCACATCGGAGTAGTCGGCGGCCTGGACGGTGGTGCTGCCGTCGTAGGCGCCGTTGTCGTAGGCATCGACGAGGGGCGTGAGGATGTGGCCGTCGGGGATGTCGATGCCGAAGTGCCAGTTGATGTGGGGGTCGAGCGCCGGCGATGCGATGGCGGTGCCCGTCACTGCGGTCATGCCGTCCCACTCCACGTCGTAGGTGAGGTCCCAGCTCTCCATGCCCGCCTGGTGGGCATTGGTGTAGGACACTGCAGCGGAGCTGTCGTCGGCGAGGATGGTGCCGGTGGTGCTGCCGGCGCTGAGGTCGAGGCCGGTTTCCAGGCTGTAGTCGTGCCCGTAGGTGAGGTGCGTGTAGGGCTTGAGGAACAGCTTGACCAGGCTGCGGGCCTCGGAGTCGGCCTGGTCCTCCAGCTCGCTGAACACCGAGTCCTCGACGCGCTGGACGATGTTGTTCCAGGCGGGACCGCCGCCGGTGATGCCGAACACCGTCGCGAGGTAGCTCACCGGGCTGCTCAGGTGCAGCGTGAAGGCGGACGGGTCGAGGACAACACCGTCGGTCTCCCCCTTTTCGCCCGGCTTTGCGGCCGACGGGAGGCTGTAGTAGCGGATGCGGTCGTTGCCCCCGAACGACAGCGGCACGGCCATCAGCTCGGCGGCACCATCGTAGGTGGCATGCACGCCGCCCGCCCCGCCCATCACGGCCCACGAGGCCATGGCCATCAGCTCGTAGCGCCGGGTGCTGCCGTCGGCGCAGGTCACCTCCTCGCAGCCTCCCCCATAGGCCGGGCAGGGGGCGAGGCGGGTCCGCCACAGGTTGCCGATGCCGGTGACCTCTCCGTAGACCTCCAGGTCGGCGGTGATGTCATCGGGGGACACATCGAGGTTCACCGCGGTGAGGTCGTAGGTCGCGCCCTCGATGTCGAAGTCCCACGACATGCTGAACAGGCCACACTCGGTGTGGGCGCTGTCCTTGATGTTGTGGCTGGCGCAGCCGCTCGGGGTGGACGGGTCTGCACCGAACAGGCAGCCCGACTGGGTGACCGCCTCCACATTGGACTCGATGTTCTCCAGGTACTGGCGGACCGTGATGGTCTCGGTCGCCTGGGCGGGGGCAGGTGCCAACAGGCCGAAGAGGACGATGGACACGGGACTCATGGGTTCTCCTGGCCGGACGCCTGATGGTTTGCTGCTCGGTCCGGCCCCCACGATGTACGGGGTCCATCCCGGGTCGCCCCCCCTCCGACTTCGGACCGCCGTCCCCCCTACTCCAGGTACCCGAGCGCCTCCAAGCCCGCGCGTGCCTCATCGTCAATGTCCACCTGGCCGGTATTCTCGCTGGCGGGAAGCGGAAAGACGGCAGGGGTGAGGCGCACGGGGGAAGACGGTGGACCGGCCTGGCGGAGTGCGGGTGCGGCGCGGCTTTCGGGGGACGGTGGATCGGTCCACACCCTGTCGCCTTGCCGCACGGTGACCTCTGGCGCGGTGGGGTCGGTGCGCGGCTCGCCGGGAACCACGTAGATCTCTGCAGACATCGACTCCCCGGGCACCCGCTCCAGTCGCAGTCCGCCCTCGATGGGCAGGGCCCGGCTCTGGGAACGCTTCCTGGAGTCGGGCGCGGAAAAGGCGGTGGTGAGACCGTCTTTGTGGGTGAGCTCCACCGCGGCCCGCAGACGCGCCCGCCTGGAACCGCCCGCTTCGCCGGCGCCGGGCAGGGCCACGCGCCAGCCGGTCACCACCTCTCGCTGTAGCGCGGTCGACAAGGCGGAATGGAAGGGGGCGGTGTCGACCGTGAGCGGGGCGGTCTCGGCTGGGTCGATGGCGAGATCGAAGACCTGCTCCTCGCCTTCGCGGAAGGTCCACTTGCGGTGCCCGTCGACCAGCACACCCACCGCGTCGGAGCGGTAGAGGAGGTCGCGAAAGGCGAGGGGGCGGGCATTCAAAACATCGTGGGCATCAGTATCTTGATTCATTACTGCCCGCAGGTCGAGGCCGGTGGCGTCGGGGTCGGGGGCGAGGTCGAGGAGGCCCAGGAGGGTAGGGGACACGTCGCGCAGGCCCACGGGGGCGGACACCCTTCCGTGGGGCACCCCCGGACCCGAGATGACCAGCGGCACCCGCACCAGCTCCTCCCACAGCGCATGGCCGTGCTCGAAGCCGCCGTGGTCCCACAGCTCCTCGCCGTGGTCCGAAGCGATGACCACCAGGGTGTCTTCGCCCATCAGAGCCAGGGCCTTGTCCACCGCGGCATCGGCTGCGCGCACGTTCTGGTCGTAGCGGTCGCTCACCCAGGTGCGGGCGGCCTCGTCGAGCAGGCCCTTCTTGTCCCACTTGCGCACGTCGGTGACGCTGAAGCTGTCGCGCAGGCCATCGGGGGTGGGTCCGGCCCAGAGGTTCCGGAGGTCGGCGGGTTCTCGGTAGGGCAGGTGGGGCTCCATGAGCTGGAGCACGACGAGGGTGTCCTGACCCTGGTGCCGCTCGAGGAACTCGCCCATCTTGTCGAGCTGGCGGTCGGCGCCGCTGAACAGGCGGTACTCGTGCCAGGTCCAGCCGAGGTGCATGTCGACGTAGCGGCTGATGTAGGTGTTGCCCGAGATGAGGGCGGTGGCGAAGCCTTCGGCGCCGAGGCGGGTGCCGATGTGGTCGAGCGGGGTCCATGCCTCGGGGGACTGTCCGGAGAGCAGGGCGCGGGTGGACGGGAGGGTCCAGGGGGCCGGGGCGTGGGCGTTGTCGAAGCGCGTGCCCGTGCGGGCGAGCCGGTCGATGGTGGGACTGGTGGGACGCCCGTAGCCGTAGCTTCCGAGTCGGTCGGCGCGCAGGGTGTCGATGAGGACGACCAACACCTTTCGCGGCGTCGCGGTGGGGGTGTAGACCGTGGGCTCGTCGAAGAAGACGTAGTCGACGTTGTTGTCGTCGCTGGGGCCGCCCGAGCTGTGGAGGGTGAGGGTGGTCGGACTCTCCCCGTCGGGCAGGGCGAGGTCCAGCTCGACCGGCTGTCCATGGGAGACGTGCTCCGACCAGAGCTCGTGGACCGCGCCGTTGCGCGTGCAGTGGATGCGCACGGTCGCGCCATCGCCGAGCGCCGGACCGTCGACGAAGGGGGCGAGCAGCCGGACGGTGGTGCGAAGCCGGGTGCCGTTCCCCACCGCCTCTGCGGGCAGCTCGACCGCGAGCTGGGCGGGCGCGGGGAGGAACAGGCCGTGGCGGCTCTGTTCGTCGACCAAGGCGGTGCGAAACGCGAATTCGGAGGCCGTCCCGCCGACGATGGCGTGCTGGAGCTGTTCTTCGAGCTCCTTGAGGCGCGGCACCTCCAAGGTCCAGTCCTGGGGTGGCTTGCCGGTGGCCGGCAGGCGAATTCGGAGGCGTCCGCGGGAGACGTCCCACGAGCCGGGTCGACCCTTGCCTTGCTCTCGGGCGTACTCCCAGCGTTTCTTGCGTCCGGTGGCGTCCGTCAACCGGACTCCACTGGGGGCACGGCTCCTGCCGAAGCCGAAGTCGATGCCCCGCACCGGCAGAGGGATGCTCCATTGCACGACCGTGTCGGTGCGCCAGTCCGACTGCCATGGGCCGCGAATCTCCACCGAGCCCGGAATTGGAAGGCTTCGAGAGGACTCGGGGAGCGACAGCGCTGTGATGAGTCCTGGCTGACGCGCCAGTGCGAGCGTGGGGGTCGCCCTGGGTGGGTCGGGAGGGGGAGTGCCGGCCGTGCAAGCCGCCAACGCCATGAGCGGGATCAGGTGGAAGCTGTGGCGCTGAACAGGAGGCATGGAGGGGGCCGATGCGGGGAGGCGGCGGTCTGTAATACGCGCCGATCGAGGCGACCGGGGGTGGCGCCCCGAGGATGCTGTTGGCGACTTGCCTCGACGTGTGCCGCCGGCGGACCGCAAGGCTCAAGTGGGATGAACAGGAACCGTAGCTCCCAATATGCGCGCAACTGCGCATGGAGGCAGCCATGGCCCGACGTGTCCTCGTCGTCGACGACTCCCCTACCATTCGCCAACAGCTCCGCATGACCTTGAGTGGCGCCGGCTTTTCGGTCGACTGCGCCACAGATGGCCAGGAAGGGCTCGACCGGCTGCGCGCCGACCGGGGCTTCCACCTTGTCATCACAGACATGAACATGCCGAACATGGATGGCGCGACCATGTTGGAGCAGGCCCAGGCCGAGGGCCTGACCAAGGGCTTGCCCATCGTGGTGCTCACGACGGAGGGGCACCCGCAGCTCGTCGCTCGCTGCAAGAAGGCGGGTGCGCGGGGCTGGATGGTGAAGCCCACCAAGCCGAAGGTGCTGGTGAAGGCCGCCATGAAGCTGACTCGGGCGGCTTGAGATGTCCGCCGGGGCCGCCCTCATGCCTGAGTCACCCCCACCTGTGAGCCTCGTCACCCTCGACGATGTGACGGAGCTGCGGCGCTCGGTGCGCGAACGCATCAGCTCGGCCAATGCCACGACCGAGCAGGAGGTGCTGGCGCTGGGGGACTCCATCCAGTCCATCGTCGACGAGGCGCGCTCCTACGAGAAGCAGGTGCGCGAACAGCTCCAGAACGTTGAAGAGGACAGCGGAATCGCCGACGCGCTGGCCCAGCAGTCCGACACCATCACCCAGCTGTCCTGTCACCTCGCGACCCGGCTGGATGCCCTGCAGGGCCGGGCCACGCAGGCGGAAGGCTTGTGTCGGGACATCCTCCAGATCGGCATGCGAATCAGCGAGATCAGCATGGCCACCAAGGTTCTCGCCTTCAATGCACGGATGGAGGCGGCCCGGTCCCAGGATGGTGCGAGCTTCTCCGTCATCGCCAACGAGATGGTCACGCTCAACCGCCACGTTCAGTCCTCCAACACCCAGATCAATGAGATTGCGGCGCGCATGCTGGAGCTGCTTCCCGAGATTCGGCGCCAGTCGTCCGACCTGCTGGAGCAGACCGCCGACTACCAGGACCGCTTGTCCGCCAACGCAGGCGACGTCGCCAAGGGAGAGGCGGTGCTTCGTCGGGCGCTGGCCGAAGCCCAGCACCTCGGCCAGGACCGCATCGCCCGCATCGTGGCGGAGTCGAACCGGGCGGCCCAGCACCTGGTGTTCCAGGACCCCGTCGCTCAGGACCTCATGCGCATCGACACCCAGCTCAGCCGACTCGAGGCGCGGGCGTGCGGCGAAGACATCGAGCTCGACGCGCCGCTGCAGGTGGAGCTCGGCCAGGACCTCGACAGCTGCGACGACATGCTCGACGAGGGCGAGTTCATGTTCCTCTGAGCACGCTTGCCGACAGGACAGATCGCAGAGCAGGGGCTCGGCCAGCGCGGCCGGGCCCTACTGGTCTGTGAACACGAACTCCACCCGGCGGTTCTTCGCTCGGCCCCGGGCGGTCGCGTTGGGCGCGATGGGCTGCTGGGAACCGTGTCCCACGACTTCGAGTCGGTCTTCGGGAACACCCAACGCCACGAGCTTTCGGGCCACGGCCTCCGCGCGACGCCGGGACAGGTCGAGGTTGAAGTCGGGCTCGCCCTGGTCGTCGGTGTGCCCGACCACCTGTACCTGGCCGAGCTCGGGGTGGGCGAGGAGCACGGCGGCCACCTCGCCGAGGAGGCTCAGGGAGTCGGGCTCGATGGTGGCGGAGTTGTAGTGGAACCACACGTTGTCGGACAGCGCGATGTGGTCCGCCATCAGCCGGGTGCGGGCCGGACCGAGCCGGACCTCGATGGGCGTGCGCCGACCCTGGACGGCCTGGGCCACGACCACCTGGGCTCCCTTGTCGGGGGCGTCCACGACGAAGCGAACCCGACCCGAGCCCACGCTGTCGGTGAGGCTGCCGCGGGCGCCGAGGGGCTGCTCGCCTTGGGGATGGCAGGTGGGGTCCTGGCCGTCGGGCAGCCACCGAAGGAGGGCGTTGTCGACGGGGGCGCCGGTGCGCTGGTCGACGACCTTGAGGCGCAGGCTGCCCATGGTGGCCACAAGCTCGACGGGCACGTCGTCCATGCCGGGCTCTACCGTGACCTCGGCGGTGCCGTGAAAGCAGCCGCCGTAGGTGGCCTCGATGTGGGCGACCCTTCCCGGGTTGCCGACGTAGAGGGCGGGGTTGGTATTGGGCAGTGCGCCGGTCACCTCCCACTCCACCTTGCGTCCGGACACTCGGCGGTGGCCCACCCAGCCTTGGAGCTCGAAGAACACGGGCTGCTCGGGACAGCCATCCTCGTCGTACCAGTCGTTGAAGGCCTCGGCGGCGTAGGGACAGTCGTCCGACTCGTGGATGAAGCCGTCGCCATCGAGGTCGACCTGGGAGGTGGAGGTCCAGCCGAGGCCGGCGAACGCACGCCACTGTGCGGCCCCGGGGCCCGCCGTGAGCGCGTGGGACAGGCCCGCCTGGAAGTGGAGGCTGCCGCGGCGGTGCTTCGCTGAGTACAGCACCTCGGCGGGGGCGCCCGTGCCCGGCTCGGGATTGGTGAGAAAGGTCGGCGACACGCGGGTCTCGGCGGTCAGGCCCCAGCTGTCGGTCGGGGACACCCCTGCGGCCAGGCCGGTGAGCAGGCTGTCCATGCCCTCGGGGAACAGGTTGCTCTCCGGGGTGAAGGCCGCGCCGAGGTCTGCGGACAAGGTGAGGGGACCCAGCGACACGGAGCCCGCGATGGCCGCGCCCCCACCCACACCTGCGTCGCCGAGGTAGCGGGACTGGTCGCCGGTGGGCAGGTCGAGCCAGGGCACGAAGCCGAGCAGCACGGGACCCTCGCCCCGGAAAGCCGCCACCTGCCCGCCGATGCGCAGGTCGCCCATGCCACCGCCGCCGACGGTGTGGTCGCTCCGGGAGGACAGGAAGGTGGGGAGGTTGGCGTAGAGCCGCAGGCGCTCGGTGGGGGCGTAGCCGCCGGAGAGGTTGAGCGCGAAGACGTCGTCGAGCAGGGCTTCTTCGTCGATGCAGCCCACGCCGTCCACCGCGCGCGCACACCACACCAGCGGGTCGGAGGCGTACTCGAACAAGCCGGTGAAGTAGCCCTGCTTCGGAGCCCAGCCGCCCACCCGCTGGACCAGCACGGGGTCTCGGACCTCCCGGTCGAGCGGGGCCGGGTCGAAGCCGTGGCCGTCTGGTGTCTCACCGCCGGGGGGACGGGCTTGCGCGGCGGCCTGTGCCGGTCCCAGCAGCGTGGCCAGCCACAGTGCGGGTAGGCCCAGGCGCGTGGGCAGTTGGCCGGGAAAGCTCACGACCGACGCCGCCGCCAGCCGAGGAGGCCGCCGAGCACGGCCAGCACACCCCAGCCGGAGGAGGGGGCTTCCGCGGAGGCGGTCGCGCACCCGCCCTTGGCGAAGCCTTCTTCGATGGAGTCCTTGCCGTCGCAGTCCTGGTCGACGCCGTCGTTGGGCCACTCGTCGGCGCCCGGGTTGGCGAGGTCGTTGTCGTCGTCGCAGTCCGTGGCATCCGAGACATGTCCCGGAGGCGCTTCACAGGCCGCCACGGCCGATGCCGGGTCGCCGAAGGTGTCACCGTCGGAGTCGGCGTACCAGTAGGGGGCGTCGGTGGCCGAATCGGGGTCGATGATGCCGTCGCAGTCGTTGTCGGCACCGTCGCAGGTCTCCTCGGCGCCCGGATGGACCGTGGCGGCGCTGTCGTCGCAGTCGGTGGCGTCCGTGCTGTGGCCGTTCGGCATCGTGCAGGCGGTGCTGGTGGCGACCGGGTCCCCGAAGCCGTCCCCATCGGCGTCGACGTGCCAGCTCGGGGCATCCACACTGGTCTCGGGGTCGATGGTGCCGTCGCAGTCGTTGTCGTGCCCGTCGCAGACCTCGATCCCTCCGGGTCGCACGTCGGCGCGGCTGTCGTCGCAGTCGGTCTGGGGCGCGCCGAGGTCGGCCTCGCCGATGTCGTCGCAGTCCGGGTCGATGGAGTAGACGGAGGTGCCCGTCATGTCGGCGTAGCCGTCCCCGTCAGCGTCGGACAGGCAGGTCTCGGCACCATCGCAGTCGCTGTCGATGCCGTCGCCGGTGACGTCGGGGGCGCCGGGGTAGACCGTGGGGTCGAAGTCGTTGCACTCGCCGGTCGGCGTGCCGTCGGGGGCCTCTCCCGGGTCGGTGCAGTCGGCGTCGAAGGACAGCGTGGTGGTCGCACCGTCCACCCAGCCGTCGTTGTCCTGGTCGGCCCAGCAGGCTGCGGTGCCGTCGCAGTCGTCGTCCATGCCATTGCCCACCACCTCCACGGCGGTGGGGTTCACGGCGGCGTCGGTGTCGTCGCAGTCCGCGGCGGTGGAGGCCGCGGTGGCCTCGCCCGAGTCGCTGCAGTCGCTGTCGGTGCTGTCGACGGTGCCGTCGGTGAAGCCGTCGTCGTCGGCGTCTGCGTAGCAGACCTCGGCGCCGTCGCAGTCGCTGTCCACCTCGTCGCCCACCGTCTCGGCGGCGCCGGGGTAGATGGCGCTGTCCCCATCGTTGCAGTCCGACGAGGACGACGCGGTGGTGGCCTCTGTCGCGCCCGAGCAGTCGATGTCGCTGCTGGTGGTGGTGCCCAGGGTGAAGCCGTCGGAGTCGGCGTCGGCGTAGCAGATCTCGGTGCCGTCGCAGTCGCTGTCGACCTCGTCGCCCACGCCCTCGCCGGCCGCGGGATTGACGGTGGCATCGGCGTCGTCGCAGTCTTCATCGGTGCTGGCGGCCGTGGCTTCTCCGACATCGGCACAGTCTGCATCGGTGCTTGTGACGGTGCCGGAGGTGTAGCCGTCGGAGTCGGCGTCGGCGAAGCAGACCTCCGTGCCGTCGCAGTCGCTGTCGACCTCATCTCCGGTGGTCTCGGTGGCACCCGGGTAGATGAAGGCGTTGGCGTCGTCGCAGTCGCTGTCTGCGGAGGCCGAGGTGGTCTCGCCGACATCGGTGCAGTCGGTGTCGATGCTACTCACGGTGCCGTCGGTGAAGCCATCCGAGTCGGCGTCGGCGAAGCACATCTCGGTGCCATCGCAGTCGCTGTCGACCTGGTCGCCGACGGTCTCGGTGGCGCCCGGGTAGGTGCTGGCGGTGGTGTCGTCGCAGTCGGTGAGGAGGGAGGCGCCGGTGGACTCTCCCGCGCCGCTGCAGTCCACATCCACACTGGTCACGGTGCCGTCGGTGAAGCCATCCGAGTCGGCGTCGGCGAAGCAGATCTCTCCGCCGTCGCAGTCGCTATCGATCTCGTCGCCCACGGCCTCGGAGGCGCCGGGAAAGACCGTGGCATCGGTGTCGTCGCAGTCGCTTGCGGTGGATGCCGAGGTGGCCTCGCCGGTGCCAGAGCAGTCCACATCGGAGCTGGCCACGGTGCCATCGGTGAAGCCATCCCCGTCGTCGTCGGAGAAGCAGAGCTCGGCGCCATCGCAGTCGCTGTCCACCTCATCTCCGGCCAGCTCGGTGGCGCCCGGGAAGATGGTGGGGTCGATGTCGTTGCAGTCCACGTCGGACAGGAAGCCGTCGCTATCCTGGTCGGTGGGGCCGCCACCGTAGGCGAACACCTGCTGGAAGCCGTAGCCGGCCGAGACGATGATGTCGTTGAAGCCGTCGCCGTCCACATCGCCCGCGCCGGCCACATCGGAGCCGAGGCGGGAGCCCGGTGTGATGCCCGTGGCATCGCTCTCGGAGGTGGTCTGGGTGCCATCCGCGCTGCCGAGGTAGAGCCCTGCCAGACCGTGGAAGCTGGTGCCGTCGTTGGGAGCACCCACAACGACATCGTCGTAGCCGTCTGCGTTTACGTCGCCCAGGCCCGCGACCTGCCGCCCGAAGTTGGTGCCGAGGGTCCCCGTGAGGGTCGCGCTGGCCGTGGTGGACAGCCCCGAAGCCGAGCCATGGAAGACCTCCGCCTCGCAGGACACCGAGGAGTTGCCGATGGCACCCACGATGACGTCGTCGAAGCCATCGTTGTCGACATCTCCAGCCCCGTCGACCGCGGCGCCGAACTGGGCGTAGGAGACAGCGCCGTCGAGCGTGGTTCCGGGCGAGGTCGTCACCCCGGTGGGGGAGCCGTGGTGGACGTGCACCTGCCCGGCGTAGGTGTTGGCGGCGAAGTCGGCGACCAACACATCGTCGAAGCCGTCGCCATCGACGTCTCCTGCACCCGCGACCGAGGTGCCGAGCTCCACCGAGGCGGTGGCGGCGCTGATGGTGGTGCTGGCGGTGCTGCCGATGCCGGTGGGCGAGCCGTGGAAGATGTAGGCCGACCCGCTGGCCGCCCCGGGCTCCCCGACGATGACATCATCGTAGCCGTCGCTGTTCACGTCGCCTGCCGACGCCACCGACAGGCCGAACTCGCCGCCCGGGGTGGAGCTGCCTGCGAGCACGGTGCCGCTGCTGGCGAGTCCGGTGGACGAGCCCAGCAGGACCGCCGCACCGCCGGTGCTGGAGGTCCACTTCGGGGCGCCCACGATGACATCGCCGAAGCCGTCGCCGTTCACGTCGCCTGCGGACGCCACGGACCAGCCCCAGTCGTCGTCGTCGGTGCCGGTGAGTGCGGTGGTCAGGGCCTGGTCTGGGGTCAGCGACGGGCCGGTCGCGCTGCCGAAGTAGACCAGCACCTCGTTGGAGTCGAAGGGAGCGCCCACGACGACATCGTCGAATCCATCGCCGTTCACGTCGCCCGCGCCGTCGATGGAGTAGCCGTGGCCGTCTGTGGTGGAGCCGTTGGACAGGGTCGCGGAAGCGGTGCTGATGAGGGGGTCGACGGTGATGGGCCAGGTCGCGTCGGTGTCGTCGATGATGAGCAGCAGGTGGTCGTTGTCGTCGACCTCCATCAGGGTGCCCAGCGGCTCGCCGTGGGCGTCCCAGGCCAGCAGCCCGCCGACCGTCCACAGGCCCCCGTCGTCGTCGGTCAGCCAGGCGGTCTCACCGTCGGTCTCCACGAGGGCGCCGTCCACCTGCAGCTCCACCACCACCATGCCCACGCCGAGGGGCGGCTCGAGCAGGTCGAAGCCGAACTCCACGCCGCTGCCGAGTGCGACCCACCACTCATCGAGGCCGTCGTGCAGGCGCTCGACCCGGCGAATGCAGCGACCGAGCGCGTCGACGGCGGGGGTGCAGGTGCCAGCGGTGGCTGCCGCCTGGCTGAGGTCCTGGGCGGACCCCTCGCGGCCCCAGGCGACCGGGGTGAGGCGCAGCTCCGAGTCGTCGCCATGCCGCTGGAGCAGGGCGCCCTGGTCGTCGATGCGAGCCTTGAAGGCGAGGTGGCGGGCCTCGAAGCCCTCCCCCACCGGTCGAAAGGCGCGGACCGAGTTCTGCAGGCGGGCGGCGAGCGACTGGCCGGCGGTGCGGGCGTCGGCGCCGCTGTCGAGGCTGCCGGAGTCGGTCTCCAGCGTGCCCTTCTCGGCTTCGGGCGACGGGTCGACGCAGCCGGGCCCGGCGAACAGGGCCAGCAATGCGAGGGCGGACGAGCGGGTGGGCGACATGAGAGCTCCGGGACACGCGGACGTGTTCGGCGCGGGTGCGCGGGATTCAGCATCCCCGGCGACGCCCCTGGACCCGAGGCGCTGCCGAGGCGGGCGCTGGAGGGAGGGGGTGACGGAGCCTGAACAGGGGAGACGGGGCCGTTGGCGATTGCGGCATCGGTCGTCGCTGCGGGATCTGAATCCCTTGTGTGCCCTGGGAGTGTGTCAGCGATGATTCCCCAACCAGATCGCGACAACCAGGGTGTTCTGGACGATCGATGCGATTTCGAAATGCGACCCGGCCTGGCGTCTTCAGGGGGGGGGGAGGGGCTCCCGGCCTTCAGGTCAGGGGGACCCGTCGGGGTCAGTGCGAAGGCCAGCGCTCGCCCTCGGCCAGCGTGGAGATCTCCAGTGTCGGGTCCCGCTCGGTGAGCCACAGGCTGCCCTGCGCCCCCACCTCCAGCCGCCCCAGCTCCGGCCAGCCCCAGAAGTCTGCGGGGATGCGGGTGGCCGATGCCCAGACGGCCTCCGCCGACATGCCTGCGTCGGCCATCGCGTCGAGCTCGGGCTGGGAGATGCCGGCCACACGGGCGTTCCCGAAGTCGGTGCCGTAGAGCACCGTGGCTCCCGCCGCCTGCAGTCGCCGCAGGTTGTCGACGGCCGCCGCCGAAGTCCCGAAGGCTGCAAGGGTGGGGATCACCGCGCGGCCCGACCAGGCCGCAACCGTGCTGTCCTGCAGTGGCTCGGTGGGCACATGAACGAGCACATCGGCGCCCGCTGCAGAGGCCCGGGCGGCCCCCTCATCGCCGAGGGCGTGTACCGCGAGGCGCAGTCCGTGGTGGTGGGTGCGGTCCGCGATGGCGGCGAGGGTCTCGTCGCTGTGCTCGGGTCCTCCGGCGAGGGGCACCTTCACGACCTGTGCGCCGGCGTCCACGAGGGCATCCACCGCGGCGACCGCCGCCTCGGTTGTGGCGCACTCGATGCCGTAGCCATGGCGTCCCCAGGAGGTGGTCGGGTAGCCCCCGGGTGCCGTCAACATGGGCCCACTGGCGAGGAGCTGCAGGTCGTCAGGCTTGTCGGCGAGCCACGCGAGGGGTGCGGCGAGGTCGACGGCCGCCACGATGCCGCCTGCGGCAAGCTCGTCGGCCTGTGGCAGGTAGGCGAGGTGGACGTGGGAGTCGATGAGTCCGGGGGACACGAAGCGGCCCCCGGCATCGGTCGGTGTGGCGCCTGTGGTGTCCACGGTGGGGCCGATGGCGGTGAGGGTCCCGTCCTCCACCCTGAGCTGGACGGACTCGCTGGTCCCTGGATTCCTTGCATTGACGAGAATATCGATCTTGACGGCATCATCGTGATCCAGTTGGCCCTGGGTGGTGGCCTCTGCCGCCCCGGTGCCGCCCGGGTCGGGGGGACTGTCGGCGCAGGCCTGGATGGGCGCGGAGGGGGCACAGCCGAAGCAGAGGATGGCGAAGAGACAGCGCATGGGACTCCTGGGCTGCCCCGGCTACGGCGCGGCCGGGCCGATGGATCGGAGGGCGGCGTGCCGGAGCCGACAGCGGCGGCTACAGCGAGTGCACGAGGTGAGCATGCAGCGGCGACCACCACTCGCACGGGCAGGACGGGGCGCAGCTCTGCTCGCCTTGATGCTGGTTGCGGGCTGCCTTTGGGTTCCCCTGGACGACGTCCCGCGGGGAAAGCAGCCCGGGGAGACCGGCGAGACCGATGCCGACACGGATGCCGACACCGACACCGACACGGATGCCGACACCGATGCCGACACGGACTCCGATGCGGACACGGACGCCGACACCGACACCGACACCGACCCCGGCGGCACCTTCCCCTTGCAGGTCGGCGAAGGCACCATCCCGGTCGCAGGGCTGGCCAGCGGCGATGCCTTCGGCATGGCGCTCGCGGGGGTCGGCCGGGTCGACGGCGATGTGCAGGGCGACCTCGTCATCGCCAGCGATGTGGTCGACCGGGCCTGGTTCTTCAGCGGCACCGACCTCACCGGCGATCCCGGTGCCTTCGACGCCGACGATGCGCGCTTCGTGCTGTCCAGCGAGCGGGCCCGCAGCTTTGCCGCAGGGGTGTTCGGCCTGGGCGACGCCCTTGGAGATGGAGAGCACGCCGCCTTCGCGGTCACCTTTGCCGGTGCCGAGCTCACCGCCTCCTCGGGCACCTGGTCGGACGCCCGCGGTCTGGCGGTGTTTTCTGGGAACGACGCGGTAGACGGTGTCCTGGGTGACTCGGATGCCCTGGATGAGGCCAACCGCCTGTTGTTCGTCGACGAGACGGATCCCCGCGGTGGGCAGCTACAGGGGGTGGGGGGCTGCCTTGGCCAATGCGACGAGAGCGATCCGTGGCACACCATTGCGGTGTCGATGCCCGACCACAGCCTCGGCGACGGCAAGGCCTGGGTGTGGCGCGTGCAGGGCACTGCGGGCGACCGGGTCGGCCTCAATGAGTACGCCGCCGTGGCGGTCACTGTCAGCGATGGGACGTCGACCGATCGGCACCTCGGCGCGGCCGTCGACTTCTGCGACTTCACGGGTGACGGGGTCGACGCCCTGGTGCTCACGGCGTGGGGCGATGGGCCGGTGCAGGGCAGCGACCGCACCGGTGTGGTGTCGGTGTGGGACTGGGAGGCCGGTGCCACCGGGCCGGACTGGGGCGGCGGTGGCGATGGTCCTGTGGTCCACACGCTCGACGATGCGCCGCTGCTGCTGAGCACCGGGGCCTTGTCCGAGGTGGGCCGTCGGGCCGTGTGCGGCGACTTCGACAACGATGGGTCCACCGATCTCGCGGTGCTGGCCTCCGACGGTGGGCAGGCCGTGGTGCTGCTCGTGCCCAACGGCGACCTGTCCTCCGATGGCGACCGGGACCTCGCCTACGCCGGTCGGCTCACCAACGTGGGCGATGCCGCCTTTCGGGCCGACACCGCCACGCTGGCGTCGCTCGACCACAGCCGCGGCAGCGACGCGCTGGTCGTGGGCTTTCCCGACCAGTACGGTGTCGGCGACGTGCCCGAAGGCGGTGAGGTCTACATCTACGCCGACCCCCTCGGAGAGGTGGGCGGGGCCAGCTCCGACTTCAAGGACGAGGCGTGGCAGGTCTGGCAAGGCGACGCCGCCCACCGCCGGGCGGGCCTCGCGCTGTCGGGCGGGGCCAACGTCGACTCTGGTGGTCTCGACGACCTCCTCATCGGCACCCAGCCGCTGTCCTCCGAAGCCGACCGGGGGCTGGTGTGGCTGCGGCTGGTGAACGGTTGGTGAGCCTCAGCGGCTCGCACCGCTGCAGGTGCGCAGGATGGGATTGCAGTCGACCTCGATGGCGACCCCCTCTGCGACAATGACGTCACCAGCGTCGCTTCCGTTGGCCGTCCACACGATGTCGTAGCGCCCGGCCGGCAGCTTTCCGGGGCGGTGGATGCGGCGCGTGGACTTGGACTGCAGCGCCACGGCATGCCCGCCCTTCACCGACCAGCTCGACGGTGGCGGAGGGGTCTCTGGCTCGGCCGGCTCTGGCTCGGGGGGCGCGGGCTCCGGCGGCACGGGCTCCGGCTCGGGGGGCGCGGGCTCCGCCTCGGGAGGTGGTGGCTCGGGCTCGGGGGGCCGTTGGGCGGTCGGTCGGGGTGCGGCGGTGGCGGGGGCTGGCTCGACCTCGGCGGGCACATCCCGCGGC
>ENA-OWNT01000637-OWNT01000637.1-seawater-metagenome-genome-assembly--contig:-NODE-637-length-69506-cov-9.871279_pt1 | contig 69506 bp, 45 predicted proteins | sample MGYA00238136_ERZ651165 | MGnify/ENA primary metagenome ERZ651165 (study PRJEB26861, sample SAMN08777766) | seawater metagenome | isolation source: coastal seawater | place: USA: Florida | collected... | reverse complement strand
ACGGGGCGAAAAAGAGCTGAAGTATTCGAGATCAAGGGTTTGTAAGACAACCACCAGAATAACTTTAGACAACTTCATTGTTAAAAAATGAGTTTTCCTCTTTTTATCACAAGTTTTATTTGCTGGGTATTTGTAATATCTTCTAAGGGGTTGGCATTCAATATTACTAGATTTGCTAATTTCCCTTCTTCAATAGTTCCGATATCTTTTTCCTCACCCAAACCCTCAGCATTTATTATTGTAGCAGCTCTAAGTGCTTCCAAAGGAGATAATCCAGCCTCTACCAATAATTCCAATTCCTTGTGGATATTTATGATAATTTTGCCGTATTCCCCCTTCGTAATCATGTGATCAGAACCAGCGCCAATTTTCACACCCATTTCATGGGCTATACTAACCGATTTCATTGCTGACTTGTACCTTGTTGAATCTGGTGTTATTGTAGGGGAATCCAACTTATGATAATAGACAAAGAGGGTGGCATCTAAAATGCTATTGTTCTTTTTCATGGCAGTGAAGAGTTGCTTTACTTTTGGTGAATTTTCATCCCAGTTAACATTCTTTAGTTTTTTTCTATAGGCGTTCCTGTCTTCTTTCGACGTAAAACTGTGCCTGCCCTTCAAATCCCCTTTCATAAACTCGTACTCAACCATATCACCAGCATGTGACATGACATCTGATCCTCCATTTGTTATGTCAATGGCTTTGGTTGGAGGAACAACAGCATGCGACCATACCTTCAATCCTTGGCGTTTAGCCTCAGCCGCAACTTTTCTAAACAAATCCTTATCTACACTATCATATACTTTTATCGCCGTAACGCCTAATCCCTTTGCTTCAGCAACGATTTGCTTTAAATCTGAATTACGTGTAATAGCCCTTTGCCAAGGCACTTCACCTGCAATTGCTCCTTTTGCTACTTGTTGAGGTCGAGGGTCCCCGGCAAAGAATTCCGGCCCTGCGATAATCGTAGAAAAAAATACATCGGCTCCAATTTCTTCTCCGATCTTCATATTCTTCTGTAGAACTGTAAGTATTCGACCATCTCCACCCATATCTCTTACACCAGTTATCCCATGCTTTAGTGCAAGATGGAGGTCTTCCTGAGTATCCTTTAAGGTACCATGTGTAATATGTACGTGGGCATCAATCAAGCCAGGGATAATGTATTTTCCATTTAGATCGTAACTCATCGCCCCTTGGGGAACCTCAATAGCTCCGCTAAAGTCAATTGTCTCTATCCTGGCGTCTTTAATTAGAAGATTTCCCTTTCGACCTTGATCAGAAACTACATCAATAATGGTGGCATTTTTCAATAGAATATAGTTACCCTCCTCCGAAGGCTTGACATCTTTAGTTCCCTCAAGCTCGGCTTGGAGCACAGCTTTCACTTTGGCAGAATTACTTTTTTCAATCATTAATTGCAAGACGTTTTTTTTCATTTCTTCATTAGGCGCTTGTTTGACAAAGGCCTTCACTTTTTTTTCTATTTCTGACGTGCCCCTTAATTTGTCCAAATCTAAAACAAGCTGCGTTATTCTTTCTTTTACCTGATTTGGAATTTGTGCCATACCAATATTGACATATAGCAAAGCAAACGCTATGAGTATAATCCGAACTTTCATATTCCAGTTTATTTATTTTGATGATTCTGTCTATCCGTGATGGCAATTTTGGAGAAGAATGAAAAAGAGCAATGCACAACCCACTATACACGCTTTATGATTATCCCTGATCACTGCCAATCTCCACATATTCTACCCCTACCGATTGAGCTACATAATCGAGGTGCCTATAAAATCGTCAATACTTACAGGCTCTTTTTCCCTAATCATGAATCGCAATATTGGAATACCAAGCACTCCTCCAGATTCTGCCATAGCTTTAGTGACTTCATCTGTTTTGGCGCTGGCGACTCCTTTGGCAATAGCTCTACAAGCACCATGGGGAATGAGTACAGGCTTTGAACTAGCTTCTATTCCTCCAAGAGTAGTTTCGTCACCACAACGTGAATCATCTAATGCCATACCCACGAGGTTCATTCGCTGATTGAAACCACACTGTTTTATAAATTCAAAATCCTCTTGGGTTAACGAGTTTGGAATATTGAGCCACCTTTTCTTACAAGGCATCCTCCCTCGTTCATTAAACCAATCCTGATAAGTACCTAACATATCGATACAGGTAGCTTCTTTGACCAACTGCTTAGCTTTTGGAGAGTATTTTTGAAGAGTTTTCGGTTCCGTACCCACTCTTACCGAAGAGCTTTTGGAAGTATTACAAGTGAGAATCGTTGGAGGCAGGCTTGCTCCTGCAGCCGAAAAGCTCAAGTTTTTAATGAATGCTCTTCGTATTAATTGCATACTATAGTTTTTTGTCCTTGGTTAATTTTGTTTTCCTTGTAAATTAGTTGTATTTAGCAACTAATTGTATAAAAAAATACAACTTCATACCCGATACTTCAACTACATTTGTTCTATATTCAAAATCATTTGTTGCAATACTTTCCGAAAAATTTTCAATTCAGTTTTATGGATAGATGCTTCCGCTTTTTCAGTAATTGATTGAGCTATATGGAGTGTTCTCTCTTCTATTATTTTCCCTTGCTGTGTAACAAATAATTGCTTGTTTCTTTTGTCTTCATTGAGGCTATGACGCTCAATCAAGCCTTTCCTTTCTAAGGTATCAATTTGCCGAGTAATGGTGCTTTTTTCTTTTTTGACTCGCTTTGCTAGTTCACGCTGATTAATTCCATCTTCATTCCACAGATAGAATAATACGCGCCACTGCTCACTTGTTATTTCTATCCCATCTAATTGAAAGGCCTGTTCTAGCTGTGCAGTTAGTAAGCGTTCAGCCACGCTTATTAATCTTGATGATGAATTAAATTGCTCTTTTTTGATAGTAGTATTTATTGTTTAGTTGCAATATACAACCTTTGTCTAAGCTTTACAAATTGCCCTGATAATAGGTATGAGAAATTATTTTAAGCCAATCCAAAGTAATATCGAAAAGGTTTAATACATTCAGCAACTACTAGCTATTCTCTACCTTCAATACCTAAATATGAAAAAGCTATTTCTCCCTTTCCTGCTACTATTTTCCAATTGTCAATCGCCTTCAATAGATGCTGCCGACACAATCATCATCAATGCCCAAGTTTACACTTTAAGTTGGGATGATCCTGATACTGATGGTACGCCTGCTGCCAACGCACCCTTCAAAAATGACGTCTGGCAAGCAGATGCCCAAGCTATCGCTATGAAGAATGGTCTGATTCAATTTGTAGGATCTAACGAAGATGCTAAAACATTCATCGGAGACCAAACCCAAGTTATCGATGCACAAGGAGCTGTTGTGGTGCCTGGTTTAATTGAGTCGCATGGGCATATTCAAGAAATTGGCGAACAACAAGAAAATATCAATTTGAGAGGGTTATCAGAGGAAGAAATTATTGATGCCATTTACAAAAGATCACTTGAATTAACCGAAGGCGAGTGGATTATTTCATCAGGTTGGGACGAAGGGAAATTTGCCAATGACTATCCTGATATGTCCGAACTCAGTGACAAAGTCCCCAAGCATCCCGTCGTTTTATATGGCCTAAGAGGTTTCGGCATTATGGGCAATAAATTGGCTTTTGAAGAAGCTAATATCACAATTTCTACTGAGACTCCTGAAGGCGGGGAAGTTTTAAAAGACAATAATGGTATTTTGAAATATGTGTTGCTCAATAATGCCAAACGTTTATTGACTGAAATTATTCCGGAAAAAAGCGATGAACAAAAAGCCCGCATTATAAAAATCGGATTAAATGAATTGGCGAGCCTTGGTTATACCACCTCGCATCATGCAGGAGTACGGGAAAATTATATCGGAACCTACGAACGGTTGCATCAAAAAAAGGAATTGCCTATTCGAGTTCACGCTTTTATCGCTACGACGGTTCCCAATATGAAATTGGTGAATAAATGGATCAAAAAAGGTCCTACCAAAGAGGAGACGTCCTTTCTGCAAGTCCGTACTTTCAAAGCCTATTACGATGGTTCATTGGGTTCGAGAGGAGCAAAGTTTTTGGATGATTATTCTGATCAGCATGGACATACTGGCGTTTGTGGTAAGGAGTACGGTTTCCATGCAGATGTAGTTGAAAAGGTAATGGACGCAGGTTTTCAAATGGCTATCCACGCTATCGGTGATAAAGCCAACCGGGATGTGTTGGATTTTTATGAAAATTATTTTGAGAAAAACCCAAACGCTAAAGATAAGCGTCACCGAATCGAGCATGTGCAAATTGTCCACCCAGATGATTTCCCACGTTTTAGCCAATTAAATATTATCGCTTCAATGGAACCTGCTCATGCAGTAGAGGATATGCCTTGGGCAATTGACCGAGTAGGTGAAGAACGAATGAAAGGAGGATATGCATGGCGCACTTTGCGGCAAAACAAAGCCCGAATTATTTTCAATTCTGACCTAGCAGGCACTGATCCGAACTTCTTCTACGGAATGTATTGTGCCATAACTCGGAAAAAACGAGCGGATGAAAACCAGTGGTTTCCCGAACAAGTATTTACGTCCGAGGAGGCCCTACGAGCTTTCACCACCTGGGGTGCCTATGCTGCTGAGCAGGAACAACTAACAGGTACGATTGAAAAAGGGAAATGGGCAGACTTGACCATGATGGATATTGACATTTTAAATCTAGGGCAAACCCATCCAAAAGCAATTCTAGATGGAAAAATTTTAAAAACAATGGTCAATGGACGTATAGTTTACGAAAACTAAATGAAGTTGTTTAAGAATGTTTTTTTGAAGCAAAATTTGAAGGAACAAAACTCTGGGAACTGGTTTTTTCTCTCTCGAATTGCAGCCAATCAATCATTTTTAAACAACTTCCATTCATAATTACCGCTCAACCAAATTTTTTCTTCAAAATGAAAACCATCAACTCTGTTCTATCTTATTTGATTTTTGTTTTACCACTAACCGTTTTTTCGCAAAGCGAAATTCCTCTCGATCCAGATTCTAAGAAAGCAAAAGGTTTATTCACTGAAAAATACGAGAGTTTGAAAATTCCTTCTGAACAAATATTAATTAAAGGAGGAAGTTTTAATGGTGAAAAAATTGAAGCCTTTTATTTAGACAAAACCCTTGTGACAGTCGAGCAATATGAGGCTTGCGTAATAGCAGGCGTTTGTCCATCACCACCTGACAATGGTAATTGGGCTGCTACCTATAATCGCCGAGGCAACAAGAAAAGGCCCGTTAATGAAATTACCTGGTATGGTGCAAAAGCCTATTGCGATTGGATGGGAAAAAGGCTGCCTTCTGCTGACGAATGGGAGTGGGCAGCTCGCGGACGTGAAGAAGATCGTGTTTATCCCTGGGGTAATGAAATCAAATTGACTATTCATCCTGTATGCTGGCAGCGATACGACAGCAAATTTGATACCGGACAAGGTACTTGTGAAGTAGGTAAATATGCGAGAAGTCGAGATGGAGTAACTGACATGGCTGGCAACGTTTGGGAATGGACTTCAACTTTTTCAGATGAATTTAGTAATCTCGTCATTATGAAAGGCGGCGCATGGTACAACGACGACCCTGAGAAATTGAAAGTTAGCTACAGAGGTTATGCTTCTCCTTATCACAGCGACGACGCTAGCGATGGCTTTCGATGCGCTTTTAATCAGTAATCCATTCTTAAATATCATTCTATCAATATGAAAAACATACTATTCATCTATTTCCTTTTATTGCTCTTCAGTTGTACTTCCAAAGAAGCGGCTGATCTTGTATTTATTGGAAAAACGGCTACTGTGGATGCTGATTTTAGCATCAAAGAAGCAGTGGCGGTTAAAGGTGATAAGATCATTTTTGTTGGTAATAAAATAGAGGTACAACAATATATTGGAGTTAATACCAGAGTGGTCGAAAGAGCAGGCTCCTTCATTATGCCCGGTATGCATGATTCACATTGCCACCCCTACGGATTGGGGAATGATGATGAAGGGGAGTGGTTTAGTGTACAGGCGGCCCATAATTTCGAAGAAATGGTAAAATTGATTGCCAAAAAAGCAGAAAAAATGCGACCTGGCGAGTGGATTATTGGCGGTGGTTGGAATCAAGAGCGTTGGCCTGGAAAGCAATTGCCTATACATGACGCTGTAAGTGCAGTTACACCCAACAATCCACTTTTCCTTTATCGGCAAGGTGGCAATAGCGCTTTCGTAAATGCTAAAGCACTCGAAATTGCGGGTATTACCAAAGACACACCAGATCCTTTTGGTGGAAAAATATATCGAAAACCCAATGGGGAGCCTTCTGGATTTTTAACCAATATGGGCAACAATATGGTACACAAACATTTCCCAAAAGAAAATAAGCCCTTGGAGTGGTATATGGATAAATACGAAAATGCTCAAAAAATTTGCCTTGAAGCGGGCCTAACTGGGTGGACGGATGCAGGAGTTTATCCTGATCACATCAGCTATTACAAAGCATTGGTCGATAGCAATCGCTTGAAAATTAGATCAAATGTGATGTTGCAGAATCCAAGAGAAGGCGATTTGGAGCGGCATTTTCGGGAGAATAAATTGCTGAACTATGGAGGCAAAGAGATGTTGCAAGTGAGAAGCATAAAAATGTATTACGATGGTGCTTTGGGGTCAAGGGGAGCAGCTTTTTTCGAACCTTATCTTGATGACCCAATGGATGCTAACAATCGGGGAAATACAGAAGTCCCTGTAAACCATGTTTACGAAGTGTCTTTGGCTGCCTTGAAAACAGGCATGCAAGTTTGTCCGCATGCTATTGGGATACGTGGCAATAGCGAAATCCTGGAAGGTTTTGAACAAGCATTGAAAGAAACCCCCACTAAAGATCATCGCTTCCGTAGTGAACATGCTGAAGTGGTTCGCCCTTCTGAAATTGCCAAAATGGTAGAATTGGGTGTAATACCTTCTGTACAACCGATTCACTGTACTTCCGACATGGGTTTTATGCACTCGCGGATCGGTGAACACCGTAGCCAAGAAAGCGCCAGTCCTTGGCGCAATATGATTGATGCAGGTCTTGAACCTGCTAATGGTTCTGACTTTGCTGTCGAATCACACAAACCTCTTTGGGGAATATATGCAGCTATCACTAGGCAAGATCACAATGGTAAGCCCGAAAATGGCTGGTATGCTGAACAACGGATGACCCGCGAAGAGGCTATTAAAGGCTATACTATTTGGGCAGCAAAAGCAGCCTTTTGGGAAGAGATAACGGGTTCATTGGAAGTCGGTAAGTTAGCAGACATTGTGATTTTAGACACCGATTTGCTCACTTGCGATCCAAAAGAAATCATTGATGCGAAGGTACTCCTTACCATGGTAAATGGAGAAGTGGTATATGAACAAGGTTAAGATCGAGTACGGATTTTTCCTGTTTTAATCTCCATGGATTCTGGATTTCAAATGGTCTCATGAACTGCGGAATATGATTGGCTTTCCTCCAATTCGATCAACTCTGATTGGCTCCTGGGGGACTTAAAAGATAGTGGCAGACTATAGCTCGAAAATCATCAACCTCTTTGCCAACTATGTCTTTTACGGAGCATGAAGGATACAGGGTTCTGGTGCTCCTTCCTGGACGCAGTATTTGATTTGAGAAGCACCGATTTGTGGATAGCCATATTAAACAGCAACCATTCCGCTAACGAACGGAGGCTCACCATGTGCCCCAATTCTTCGCTAATGATCTGAGCCATAGCCGTTGTAACCAGGATCTCTTTCCCCAGAAGCCGCTAGGTCAAATATTGAGGAATGCTCAGTCCTTGACTGAAGAAGACTTCGTGCCTAAATCTCATTTCATAAGCTGCGATGGCAAAGGTTACCGCCTGAAATAATACATTTAGGTAGTAGGGAACAAAATAGACGTTATCAACACTTTTTAAGGTCCGCCTGAAATCTCCGATATCTTGAATATTTCCTATGAAAAATTCGAGCTATGACTAATGGATGAATTCTAAGTTTTGGCTGTGGACCTATGCTTGCCTAAAGCCTCGACGCTAATTATCAACGGCTTGTCCTACCAACATTCTAAACATCCAGCCGGTTTGATCATCGACTGGGCCTCGTGTTTGTTTCATCAGAATACCAATGATCTTTTCCTGAGGATCGGCGAAGTATTGGGTGTTGAAATAGCCACCCCAATCGAAGGTGCCCAAACTCCCTAGTCCTCCTTGAGCCACGCCATCCTCGTTCACGACACCAAATGCCAAGCCGTAGTGTTTGCCAGCCCCTTTCCAGAAATCTTTAACCTGGTTTTGCATCATGGTTTCGATCGTCGTCCGACTTAGGAAACGAATGCCATTTAACTCTCCTCCATTCAAATACATCTGCAAGAAAGTAGCGTAGTCCTTGGCCGTGCTGGATAGACCTGCACCACCTGAATAAAAGCGTTTTGCACCTTTGATGGGGTAGTCTGTATCATAGAAGGTGACTGGATAGTGTACCCATTTGTCCCCTTCCTTCTTCTGAACTTTCACCAACCGATTGGCTTGCTCGCTGGGTAAGTAGAAGTGCGTATCATTCATACCTAGTGGCTTGAATAGTCGTTCCTGAAGGAAATCGGAGAAAGACATACCAGAGACGACTTCGATGAAATATCCAAGAACGTCCAGTCCTTCGCTATAAACATATCCATCCCCCGGATCATGGTGTAAGGGTAGCTTCGCAAGTTTCTTGACACTTTCCTCGATGGTGATGTTCTCTGTGGTGAAAAGGTCGGTAATACCCGCCTTTTCATAAAGCATGCGAAACCGTTTGTCTCCATCAATCACTCCATACCCTAAACCAGAGGTGTGCGTTAATAAGTGCCTGATGGTAATCTCCCGTTTGGCGGGCACCGCATTGTAGGTAGTATCTCTATACCGAAAGGAGCTCAGTACCTTAGGATTTTTAAACTCAGGAATATATTTGCTAATTGGGTCATCTAATCGAAATTTACCCTCTTCCCAAAGCATCATCACGGCTGTGGAGGTAATGGCCTTGGTCTGGGAGGCAATGCGAAAAATAGCATCTTTAGTCATAGGTTTTCCGGCGGGGCTATCGGCCATCCCAAAGGCTTTATGGTAAATGATCTGACCATTTCTTGCGACCAGGGCCACTATACCCGGCACTTTCCCGTCCTTGACATGGGCCTCGCACATGGCGTCAATTCGCTGTAGACGTGCATCAGACATGCCGACTTGTACTGCACTCCCCATCATCAGAGAGGGATTATGTTGGTTAGATCTCGTTTGTGAAAAGCTGGTCCATACCAACAAGCACAGGATAAGGGTAAATAGGTTTTTCATTATTTTGCTTTGATTATATTAGAGAACATCAATCTATAAAACAAAACGAAATTATCCAATGCCATCCAAACTTATTTGGCTCTGTCTAAGCGTTCTAATCTTTTTGCTTGCCTGTCAATCGGGATCAAAAACTACGGTGCGGACTTGTCAACAATGGAATAGTTTTGAGATCGAACTTCAAGCGGAATCGACGCCCGAAAATGCATACACTTCTGTAGAGGTCTATGCAGAATTCAGTACCGATGGAGGCACAATTAAACGACCCGCCTTTTGGGATGGAGGAAAGACCTGGAAGATACGTTTTGCTTCACCAGATTCTACCAGTCTTTGGAGCTGGAAGACGGTGAGCAGGCCTGAAATAGCAGGATTACATGGAGTAACGGGCACAGTACAAGCTGAAGCCTACGGTGGAGATAATCAGCTACTGATACATGGTTTGTTGGGTATGTCCAAAGGCAAGCGGAATGTAGTCCATCAAGATGGAACGCCATTTTTGGTGGTTGGAGATACTCCATGGGCCATCCCTTTTCGGGCTACAATAGATCAAGTGAAAACCTATGCAGCAAATCGGCAGGCCAAAGGATTTAATGCGGCTTTACTAATGACTGTACAACCGGACATGCGAGCAGAGGGGCCGGAGGGCAGGAATGTACCACTCGGCTTCATGCGCGCCTTCAAGGATTTGCCGGATGGCCATATCAATGATTTACAAGTTAGTTATTTCCAGTATCTCGATACACTCATGAATATTTTGATTGATCATGAGATTGTACCGGTCTATCAGCCCGTGTTTCATGGCTTTGGCTGGAAAGGGCTCGATGTTATGGGGAATGTTGCCGTACCGGAGGAGTATGAACGTTACTGCAAGTACCTCTTAGCTCGTTATGGGAGTCAACCAGCCTTTTGGTTATTGGCTGGAGATAATGGAGGAAGAGACCCCGGCGTGAAAGAGGCGGGCGACATGTTAGAGGTTTGGGATGCTTATCAGCAACCAACAGGCTTGCATTACAACCCATCTGATGATTACGTGGCAGCTTGGGCAAAGGACAATCCCTTAAAGCATGCCATGCATTTCAATAAAACTTATCAAGAGGAGCCTTGGTTGGACTTTCAATGGGCACAGACTGGTCATGGAATTGATCATCTGTTTCATAAGGTTGAGCGGATGTATGAAAACCTACCTACAAAGGCTGTGGCTAATGGAGAACCGACTTATGAGGGAATGAATGATGGTCAGAATGGTCTGGGCTGGTGGCAAGGCGAAGATGCCTGGGGGCAGTTGATGGCCGGAGGAACTATGGGGGTAGTCTACGGAGCTGCGGCTTTATGGCAATGGAAAGTAAGCCCGGATGAGGAAGGCTGGACGGCCTGGGCCAGTCAAGCTAAATCCTGGGATCAGGCCATGCAAATGAAAGGTTCTGATTTTGTCGGGTTAGTATCCCGGCCATTTCAAGGCGCTGACTTCTCGGACATGGAAAAACGACCGGATTTAATAGAGGGCGATGGAGCATTATTGGCGAAAAAGGGCAAATTCTATATATCTTACTTACCCAAGGGCGGGGCTATCCAAATAAAGGAATTACCTCAAGGTTTAAAGGGCCAATGGTATGATCCGAAATCAGGAGAATTTATGCCCATTGAAGCATCTACGGATTCAGGCATTTTCACCGCTCCCAATTCTTCACCTTGGGTACTAGTCCTAAAAGGATAATCTCTAATTTTTAACCACTATGACCAAGATACAATTACTTCCTTCCAGTTTTTTTCTGCTCTGCCTTTTGGGCTTTGCTTGTGCCGGACCAACTACTAATGAGCAAACGAATACATCTGAAGAGACAGATATAGATTTAATCCCGGTCATTTTTGATACCGATGCCAACAATGAGCTGGACGATCAACACGCAATGGCTTATCTGTTATTCAATGATAAGACCTTTGACGTTAAGGGCATTACGGTCAATGCTACACACTCAGGAGGAAATATTGATGAACAACATAAAGAAGCGGAACGGATCTTGAAACTGTGTCAGTTAGATGGAAAAATTCCATTATTTAAAGGTGCAGATCAGGACTTCCTTACCATTCAAGAAGATCTAGAAAAACCCTCGCACGATGGAGCGGAAGCTGTTGATTTTATTATATCCGAAGCTAAAAAAATGGAAAGTCAAAAACTTGTGCTTTTGGCCGTCGGAAAATTAACTAATGTAGCCTTGGCTCTGAGCAAAGCTCCAGAAATTGGGCAGAAATTACGAGTAGTTTGGTTAGGGTCTAATTATCCAGAACCAGGAGAATATAACCAAGAGAATGACACCGCTTCCATGTCCTATGTCCTACAACAAAATGTACCTTTTGAAATGGTTACCGTTAGATATGGGAAACCATCTGGCACAGATGCCGTACAAGTAACAAAGGAAGAGGTGAATGAACGAATGCCTGGCAAAGGTCCTCGCATAGCAGAACCCATCATTGGAAGGCATGGAGGAGAATACCATACCTTCGGAGATTATGCAGTGAACCTCTTTGAGCATATAGAGTATTATGTAGATCCACCAGCTAGAGCTTTGTATGATATGGCTGCTGTGGCGGTTGTAAAGTCACCAACTTGGGGAGAGCAACGATCCATTGCCTGTCCCCGACTGGTGGATGGACGATGGCAAGAACAGCCTGGTAATACTAGAAACATAGTACTTTGGGAGAATTTCAATAAAGAGGCGATCATAGCAGATTTTTATAAAACCTTAGAAGGGGTTCACCCAGTTGGAGATTAATGCTGGACAAGTGACTATAATCTTCAACATGTAGATCTCAGAGGAAAGAAGTCTTAGGTAAATCTGTCAGGTTAATTGCGATTGCCCTGAGATTAATGTGTATATACTTCTTGTATAAAATTATATTTTTTATATTTGAAATTAGAACAAATATAGGTGGCTCTTTTGCTAAGATATAAGGGCCATTTCTACCCTAAACTCCCGATACGCTCGGTCAATCCTAACAAGCACGCAAACACTTCATTCGGTTGGAATAGTCATTGCCTACCTTTTCCACTGTTCGATCAACACTAAGTTAAGCAGTTGGGGATCTCCCCTTTCTCATTATTAGATCATTATGACGCATGAGTGTTGAACGAATCAATAATCACATTCTATTAGGTAGAATTTATTTGTTATTAGGAGGTTTAGGGATGCCAGTTTTTACCGGTCTTAATCATTGGATTGGTTTCGGGGTATTCTTAGCTCCTTTAGAGTCTTGGATTTTTGGGCTGATATGCCTAATATTATTTGGACTGAGCCTACGGAAGGATTTGTCAACGGATCGTAAATTTTGGCTCTTCGATTTTGGTTTCTTCTATTTTACCTTCGCGGGTTTCTATATTGATTACGTCGGGGGTTTTGCTAGTCAGTATCTCATTACACAAATGATACTGATCCAGTTTACCTTTATGATACTGCGTTGGCAACGTCAGTTGATTATATACAGCCTTTTTGTATTTGTCTGTGTTACAGCTTTTCTATTCATATCTCCTGAACTCGCTATAGCCTACAAAATCTTCGTGGCTTCTGCTTTCGTGATAATATCCGTTGGTAATTATTTCGTTTGGAGCAGACGTCTGGCAGAACAAGATCAAAATCAGCATATAAAAGCATTGATGAATGGCATCTTGGAAGTGGCTCAGGATGGAATTATAGCAGCGGAGTCCAAACGAAGTCCAAACGGTACAATAAGGGATTTCGAGATCACCCATTTAAACAAGGCTTTCTTTGAATTATTTCCATTTTTGAAGGGGAAGCAGGTGAAGTGGGTTCGAGAATTGATTCCGCGACGATATGGAGGTCAGGTATTCGAGCAGTTTGTCAAGGTAGTTGAGAAAGGGCGCCCTTTTGAACTTTCGGATCGTTTCGAAAGCCTCAATGGCGAACCATTGTGGTTAAAGTTGGTAGCAGCGAAACTGGAGGATGGATTAACGATAACCTTTACCAATATAACGAAACAAAAATTGTACGAAACAGAACTGGAGGCAGCAAAAGAAAAGGCAGAAGAAGGCGCGCGCGCTAAATCTAGTTTTTTGGCAACCATGAGTCATGAGATTCGAACGCCGATGAATGGGATTATCGGTATGATCGATTTGATGTACAATACCGAATTGTCAGTAGAGCAATTGGAGCACTTGGATATTATCAGGACTAGTAGTGAAAGTCTATTGACGATTATCAATGATATCCTCGACTTTTCAAAAATAGAGTCCGGTAAACTGGAATTAGAAGAACGAAATTTCTCCCTGCGTGCTTGCTTAGAAGACACGCTTGACCTACTGGGTAAGCGGGCTAGAGACAAAGAGTTAGATCTATTCTATTATATGGAGCCTGAGGTGCCAGAGTATATTGCTGGAGATGTAGTACGCCTCGGTCAGATCTTAACCAACTTGGTTAGTAATGCCATCAAGTTTACGGAAACTGGAGAAATCTATGTCCACGTGAAGCGAGCAGATCAAGGTTGGACCGCCCCCGGTGATCATGTGAACTTGCATTTCAGTGTGCGTGATACTGGAATAGGCATTCCTAGCGATAAAATCAGCCAATTATTTCAAGCATTTAACCAAGTGGACACTTCAACCACACGGAAGTATGGAGGAACAGGCTTGGGGCTGGTGATCTGTCAGCGCTTATGCCAGCTTATGGATGGCAAGATCTGGGTAGAAAGCGAATTTGGGAAGGGGTCTCAATTTCAGTTCGTGATTTCCTGTAAGCTATCCCCAATGACCTATGTTCAGGAGCAAGATCAGCCGAGAATCCTAGATGATCTCAGTGGAAAACGTATCCTCTTAATTGATGATAATGAGACCAACTTAATGATTCTGGCAGCCTTCATTACTAGGATGGGGCTTAAACCTACCGTTGCCAAATCTCCGGTCAAAGCCTTGGAAATGGCTAATAGAGAGTTGTTTGATCTAGTCATTACCGATTATAACATGCCGATCATGAATGGCTTGCAAATGGCCAGCGCCATCAAAAAGCAAATGAATTGCCCCATTCTATTGTTGAGCTCCAGCCAGGAACTGCCCATGAGAGAAGTGAGCAAATGGGTGGACTCTTATCAATTTAAACCCATTAGAGAGCGGCAACTTCAACTTCTAATGGTAAAGCTATTCAATAGCCCAACCAAATTAGGAGGACTTGCCAAGAAGCAGCGGGCGAAAACCTTTAGGGAAAACCTGGCTGAAGAAATTCCACTACGTATCCTTTTGGCAGAGGATTTTATTGTTAACCAAAAGATCGCCAGCCGAATGTTCAAAAAAATGGGCTATGAGATCGATATCGCTGAAAATGGATTACAGGCAGTGGAGAAATCCTCAACCTTCACTTATGACATAATCTTTATGGATGTTCAAATGCCGGAGATGGATGGATTACAAGCTACCCAAATGATTAAATCTACGATGCAAGAAGACAGCCCGATTATTATTGCGATGACAGCCAATGCCATGCCTGAGGATAGAAAGAAGTGTATAGATGCTGGAATGGATGATTATCTATCGAAGCCCTTTAAACCGTCTGAACTACAAAAGCTCTTGATGAAATACAATCCGAGAACCTATGAGGCTGACAAATCTGGTAGAAGCATTTGATTTCCAGTGTAAGACTACGTACAACACAATACTGAACAAATACATTTAACACAGATACAACTTTATGGACATTCTCCCACGAGAAATGACTGGTACGGAAAGTGAAAGAGATCTGAACTATATCTTTCTGGGAAGGATTTACCTGTTCCTTGGCGGTATCGGTGATCCCCTGATTACGGGTACGTTGCAATGGATTGACACAGGCCAATTCAAGGTATTACCTGACCGTTATGGAGTTATGGCAATGTGTTTTATTGCTTTGGCCCTTAGTTTCTCTAAAACAAGAAAAACGTATAGTAAGCTTACCCTCTTTGATATTATCTATTTCTGTTTTTCAATCTACGAGATCAAGACCTTCTATGATGGCAACTTTTCAGGAAGCTATCAGGCTGCGAATATGATTGTATTGACCTTGATCTATACGGTTTTGCGTTCCAGGAGACTCCTAGTCTTATATACTTTGACGGTACTACTAACGCTTAGTTTACTGCTATATTGGAGCGCGGTTCCGCTAGATCATAAATTGAAGGTGGCCACAGTAACGCTGGTAGTTTGTTTTATTAATTTGGGAATATGGACCTGGCGAACAGCGGAACTGAATCAGGTACATCGTACAAAAGCCTTGATCAGAGGCATCCTGGAAGTATCACAGAATGGAATAGTAGCCTTGGCTGCGGAACGTAATGATTCAGGACAAATACAGGATTTCATCATTACTCATGTCAACCCTTCCACCTATCGACTATTTCCTTTCTTATACGATTTGGATATAAATCAAAGCTTAAGCAACCTCCTACCCCTTAGCTTTGGAGGAGGTTGGTTTGATCAATTAGTTGCCGTAGTTGAAAAAGGCGTACCGCTTCATTTGGAGGAGGATTACATCATGCCAGGTGGCCGCCACTATTGGGTTAATATTGTTATCACCAAACTAGAGGATGGCTTAACGGTCACCTTGGAAGATATCTCCAAACAGCGCTCCTATGAGCAGAACCTCGAAGCCGCAAAGAAGGAAGCCGAATCTGGAGCCAAGGCCAAATCTAATTTCTTGGCTACCATGAGCCACGAGATTCGAACTCCTATGAATGGGGTTATTGGTATGGTTGATCTTCTGGACAACACCACTCTTAGCAATGAACAAAGAGAACACCTAGAGATTATCCGGACCAGTAGTGATAATCTACTTTTGACGATCAACGATATATTGGACTTCTCCAAAATAGAATCTGGAAAGTTAGAACTAGAAAGAAGAGATTTTTCTTTGCGGAATTGTTTAGAGAGTGTTTTGGAGCAGCAAGGGCCTGCCGCTCGTGCCAAGGATTTGGATCTCTTTTATTATTTAGAACCAGATGTTCCAGAATTCATTAAAGGAGATGAGGTACGATTGAGTCAGGTGTTGGCCAATCTGATTGGTAATGGCATAAAGTTTACTAATAAAGGCGAGATATTCGTACATGTACAACTATCAAAAGAAGCCGATAAAGGAGGGGATGATCGAATACCAGTTCACTTCAGCGTAAAGGACACTGGGATTGGAATTGCTCCGGAAAAACTCCCACTCCTATTCAATGCCTTTCAACAGATCGATGATAGTAGTACTCGTCAATTTGGTGGTACTGGGCTTGGTTTAGCTATCGGTGCTCGGTTGTGCAATATCATGGAAGGGAGAATTTGGGCTGAAAGCACCATAGGTAAAGGTTCGCAATTTCAATTTATAGTGCCTTTGGAAAAAGGAGTGCCGGTAGACAAACATGTTCCCTTGTTCACAGAGGATGATATGGCTATGCTGATGGGAAAGCGAGCACTGATTGTAGATGATAATGCTACGAACCTAATGATACTGCAAGCCTTTGTTGAAGAATTGGGCATCTATCCAGAGCTTTGTAGCTCCCCAGAGGATGCTACTGAGTGGGTAGAAAACCGACCCTATGATCTGGTCATCACTGATTTCAATATGCCAGAGATGGATGGCTTAGAGTTTTCAGAGAAGATTCGGGAGTACTTCTCGGGGCCAATATTGCTATTGAGTTCTAGTCAAGTTTTACCGATCAAGAAAATCCGGAAAGTAATTGATCAATATCACTTCAAGCCCATCCGCAAAAAGCAATTGCGGTATGTGGTATTGGAATTATTTAAGGTGAGAAAAGAAACTCATCATAAACCCACATCAGTGGCTAAGGATCTTAATGCTGATCTGGCGCTAGATATCCCCATCCGAATTTTATTGGCCGAAGATTATGTCGTCAACCAAAAAATTGCGGTTCGGATGTTTAACAAATTAGGATATGAGATTGACATCGTAGAAAATGGTAAGGAGGCAGTGGAGCGGGTGCAGCAAAGTCATTATGATCTCATCTTCATGGACGTGCAAATGCCAGAAATGGACGGCTTAGAAGCGACTCGCGTTATTCGAAAACTCCTGAAGCACAACAGCCCAATGATCATTGCGATGACAGCCAATGCTATGCCGGAAGATAGAGAAAAGTGTTTAGCGGCAGGTATGGACGACTATTTGTCTAAGCCCTTTAAACCGAGAGAGCTACAGCAGATCTTGGAAAAATATCGCCCAGTCTTAAAGAGTACCTAAGAGCGGAACTACCTTGTGCCCCGACCTATGAAATTGATTATTTATTAGCTTAATTCCCTCGGCTCGCGTTACTTTTCGGCAGATTTTATGTCTTATCTTTGGATTTATTGTTGATCCCGTTACCTAAATGGTGTAGTAGAAATAGGCGATATCTTTGCGGTTTTTCTAGTGATTGCGCAAAACTTGCCATTACGTTCATACTAAATATCCTCCTTTTTTAGTTTTGGGATTTAGATCATGCAACTAAGTAACTATGAAAAAACTTAATATCCTTCTGCTTTTGGTCGCCGTAGTTCTTATGACCTCTTGTAATAAAACCAAGTTGGCTGAGTTGGAACGAGAACTAGAATTAAAAGATGATAAGATCGAATTGCTCGAAGAGCAATTGGGCCATTTGCAACAAACGAATGGCAGTCTACTGGATCGAATGTCAGACTTGTCGATTGTAAATAAAGCTGGTGCTGAGAGCATTCAGAAGTCATTGGAGAATATGACACAGCAATATTCCTTCATCCAAGATCTGACTTCAAAAATCCATTCAAAAGATTCTCTCAACCTCGCTCTGGTTATGAATATTAAGCGCTCATTGAGTAATATCAATGATGAAGATGTACAAGTGGAAGTGAAAGGGGGAGTGGTATATGTCTCTATTTCCGATAAGTTATTGTTTCGATCAGGAAGTTCGAAAATTACCAGCGAAGCAAGTGATGTTTTGAATAAGTTGGCCTTGGTACTCAATGACCATAGCGACCTCAATATTTTGGTAGAAGGCCATACAGATGACGTGCCTATTTCTAATTCTTGTATGGAGGATAACTGGGATCTCAGTGTAAAGCGAGCTACCTCAGTGGTTAGAACTTTGGTAGAAGATTATTACGTTGATCCTTCTAGAATGACGGCAGCAGGGCGTTCTGAGTACATCCCGAAAGCCGACAACGGTACAAGTACCGGCCGAAGTTCCAACCGCCGTACGGAGATCATCATTACGCCAAAACTAGATCAGTTCTTCCAGTTGATGGAGCCGCCAGCGGTAGCAGACTAAAGAAATCGATTGTTCGATGATATGAAAGCCCCTGCCTGTGTATATTTGACAGGCAGGGGCTATTATGTTAGGGTAAGATCAATTTATTTTACTACGACTTTTTGGTACCCAGAAAAAGATGACCCCCTGACCAAGAGTACATAGGTGCCAGCAGTAAGATGAGCAGGTAAGTTAAAATCCTGCTTTTGTGCTCCACTTGCCAATCCATTCCAATTTTCTGTTCTAAGCAGTCGTCCTTGCAAATCAAATAGGAAAGCCTGCATACGATCTTCACTATTTTCCAAGCCGAAGCTGACCTGCACTTGATCTGAAGCTGGATTGGGAGTGATAGCAATTGGAAGCATCTCTCTCCTTACCTCATCCTGAGAGAGGACGACATCAGTTTGTACATAGAAAGTCATAATGCCTCCATCTTCTTCTTCTCCTAGTCCTGGAGGATCATAGTCTACAATGGGGGCAAGTTGATCTGGAGAATAATACTCGTACGATACACCACTGGTATTAGTATTGCTAATGATGGACCCCGTCGATAGGGATGTTGTCAGGCTGGTTTCGGTCGTGTAATGTGTAAACCGAACGGCCTGATCATAGTTAGCGAAGGGGGTACTGAGAGAGCCGTAGGCGTCGTAGACAATGGAATCTCTGGTACTAGTCACCGTTTTGGTGTCGAAGTCGATGTCTTCTTCGGTTTCTTCGGCAACCCGGATGAAATGTTCATTGAAACTCAAGGGGAGCTTAAAGCTTAGTGGCGGTGTCTGATTGACCACGGTACTAGTGTCTTCTACAAAGACCCCCAGGATTTCCAGTTCTGTAATCGAAGTCGTGCCCATGTCATACAGGCCATCGTTTCGTTGATCTACAAATGAGTAGTTGTCAGAGTAAAAGAAAAAGTCTAACAAGGTTCGGATCGCAAAATCTGCTTCAGGGAAACTGTCAGCCCCAATCAATCCGCTGGGATTCAACACTTCGAAGGCTAGAAAGGGCTCTTCTTTTAGTTCGTCAATAATTTCCTGAGGCGTACCTTCTAGGCTATCGGCGATGCCAGTGAAGTCCCAATTTTGTCCTGCTCCAGCGGAGCCAACAGGATAGTCATCGGGATTAAACTGAACAAAGAAACCGATCCATTTAGATCCTGGTCCCGGGATAATGCTAGAGTTGAGCACAGGTTGGGCGCGTAGTAAGGCAAAACAACAGACAGTCAGCACGCTGAGTACAAGTGATTTTTTCATGATTGTAATATTGGGTTTTAAAAACCTGCAAATAAAGCTAATTTTTAGATATTATGAATCTTAATATTTGAGAGTCTTGCCCTACTTTCAAAAAATATTGACCGGCATTGAAGTGGTCTGTTGAGATTTGGGTATTGTATGCTCCTTCGGGGATAATTCCGGTTTCAACGACTTGTCCGAGGCTGTTAAAAATGCGATAGAATGTTGCCAGTTCCGTTGTCGTTTCCAAGGTAATTTGAGCAGTTGCCACCGTCGGGAATAATTTGGCCAATCCAGTAGGTGCTTGATAGCCTTTGGTATCTCCTTCCGGAGGTTTCACTTCTGTACGTTTATCTACTATGACATTATGTTGGCAGGTGATTTCTGACCCATCCTCAAAGGTGATGAAAAAGGTGGTTTGAATGGTGTAAATATCACCTGCGTCCAAGTGGAAGGTGGCAAATTGGGAGGAGCCATCTCCCGGGTCAATCGTTATAGGTTGGAGGATATTGGTATAGTTGTCTCCTACGATCATGGATTCGGCTCGTACGGTGATCGGATTACTAGTGTTGTTGGTAAAAGTATAATAAACCAGAAACGGGCCGGTCGGCGTCCCACTTAGATCAAAGAATTTTTCCCCTCCACATTCGATCGACTCAAATCCTTGGGCGGGATCATGGCTAAAAATAATATCAAGAGGTTGCATCCGCTTGTCGATGATTACGCGATGCTCACAAGTAATTTCAGTCCCATCTGGAAGAGTGATGACTATCTCATAGATGATAGTATAAAGGGTCCCCGCTTCCAGGTTGAAGCCCGTATGATAGGTTCTGATGTCACCTGGATCTAGTGTGACCAGTGAAAATGTGTTATTTGAATTCTGTTCAATTACAGTTAATTCAATGTCGACATCGATTGTAGTTGGACTCACATTTTCTAATCGAAAATACAAGCGAGTTATTCCATCAGGGGTATCTGTCAAATCGATGAATTCCTCATTCCCACACTCAATTAACTCATATCCTTCGGAAGGATCTAAGCTAAACCCTAGCTCTATCGGTATGCTGCGCTTATCTACAATTACGGTATGTACACAGGTGATTTCAGAACCATCGGCAAAGGTGATGAAAAAGGTGGTTTGCAACGTGTAGATATGCCCCGCATCCAAATGGAAGGTAGCTCCTTGGTATCCGGAGTCGTCTGGCTCAAGAGTAACTGGATTTAGGACATTGGTAATGCCACCTCCAATCACCGTCGTTTCGGCGCGAACCACTATAGTGCCATCACTGGTATTCCGGAATGAATAGTGTACGGTGAAAGTACCGTCTGGTTCGTTGACCAGATCAAAGAATGCTTCCTCACCACATTCTATGTCATTGTATCCCTGGGCGGGATTGTCTGTAAAGCGGACGCTGATAGGGACGATACGTTTATCTACTATAACCCTGTGTTCACAAGTGATTTCTGATCCGTCCTCCAAGGTAATGAAGAAGGTGGTCTGTATGGTATGCACTTCTCCCGCCTCCAATATGAAGGTGGCAAATTGTGACCCACTTTCTCCGGGGGCTTTGGTAACTGGATTTAGAATGTTGAGAGAACCACTACCTACCACCGTTGTTTCGGCTCTTACGGTGATGTTACCATTTGTGGTGTTGGTAAAGGTGTAATAAACCAGGAAGGGGGCTTCTTCCGAATTCGTAAGATCAAAGAATTCCTCACCGCCACATTCTATAGGATGGTACCCTTGAGGTGGATCATGACTGAAGATCAAGTCGATCGGCATCGATCTCTTATCCACGATTACCCGATGTTGACAGGTGAGCTCAGAGCCATCTTCCAGCGTGATGAAGAAGGTTGTTAAAATCGTGTAGATATCCCCAGCGCCTAGAAAGAAACCGGCTCCTTGGTAGCCAAATTCATCAGACTCTAGTGTTACCGGATTTAGAATATTGGTAAGACCACCGTCCACTACTGTTGTTTCAACACGTACCGTAATAGGATTACTGCTTGTATTTTGAAAACTATAGTGTACCCTGAAGATGCCAGAAGGGGTATTTACTAGATCAAAAAACTCTTCTTCTCCGCATTCAATGGGGTTGTAGCCCTGAATTGGATCATCCGTGAAGCGAATGGCTAATGGTATAATTCTTTTATCCACTATAACACGGTATTCACAAGTAGACTCTGATCCGTCCGGTAGGGTAATAAAAAAGGTGGTCAATATCGTATAAATATCTCCCTCGGCCAGAAAGAAAGAGGGACCATGATAACCGCCCCCACCTGGAGCCAATTCTATGGGGTTTAAAACATTTGTGATTGTACCACCAACCACCGTAGTCTCTGCCCGGACGGTAATCGGAACATCACTTTGATTACGAAAGCTGTAGTGTACCTGGAAGTTCCCATCGCTGGGGTCTTCGGTAAGATCAAAAGAGGATTCTCCTCCGCAATCTACTTCTTCATAGCCAGCTAGCGGATCATCTGTGAAACGTAATTGTAGGGGGGCGGGCTCTAAGCCGAGACCATATAAGGATACTTGACAGGTGTTGTCATTGGAAGCTGAACTTTGAATAGTGAGCGAGCCCTGGTGACTTCCGGGACTACTAGGAGAAAAAGTAATGGTAAAATTCAGTTGCCCTCCTGGGGGGAGAAAGAGGATGCCTTCCCAGGGCACGTCAAGGTCCACACTGAAGTTTTCAAAGCCGGATAGATCATAGCCATAGATAAGGATTGGTGCTTCTCCAGTGTTAGAGATTGTCACTATCCTTTCTGTGGAAGAGCCCACGACCTGGCTTGGGAATGAAATGGTTGATCTATCACAAATAAGCTCTTGGTCGCCGGCGGACATCTGAATCTCAGATTTGAGCCCTTCTGGGTAGACTTGTCCTTGGGCTAAAGGGATAGAAAACAAACAAAGGAGAAAGAGGTAAATTGTACGATACATTTGTTAAAATTTTGAGAGAAATAGCGTTAGATAATGGACTGGAGAGCCCCTGGCTAGAAAAATCACTAATCACCTCTAACCAGGGAGAACTCCAATTAAGTTGATCAGCCTAACAATCTGTGATTCAAGAAATCGACTTTTAGTCTGTTGTACTAAGCTGATTCGGACCAGAAGCCGGGTACGGATCACCGAAGTCACCACCGAAAATCTAGGCTGAAGAATCATTGTTCGTTCGTTTTGTAGAAAAGGGTGTAAGCCAAATCTTTGTGAGATGTTATAGATAGCAGGAACAAGCACTTGAAGGGCTGTCTAGATCGATGTTGCTTCAGCCGGGATTTGTGCTATTATTCTTTTAAATGGCTTATGATCGGCATCTTTATCATACGTTTAAATATCTTTTTTTTAGTAATCTAAGGAAGAGCTGATTTATCAATGGCAGGGCTTGGCGGACCAATGGCTGATTTGACTTTTCGGATGGAGTTGGTTAGATTTGAGCCAATTAACGACTTCCGCAATGCGCCATCGGATCCTGATATTGGTTCCCCTACTGCTACTTCCCTGCTTTTCCTGGGGACAATACTTCTTTTTTCGCCAATACACTACTTCAGATGGACTGCCAAGTAGCACCGTTTTTGCATTTGATCAAGACAGTGACCAGTTGCTTTGGATGGGGACTTCCAACGGCTTGTGTAGTTTTGATGGGAAGAATTTCACTTCCTATTCAATAGACCATGGGTTGGTCAATAACATCATATATGGATTGTCGATTGATCCGCAAGACCGTAAATGGTTGAGTACCATGGCTGGTCAACCTTCCTATTTTCAAGATGGAAAAGGTTCGGTACCAGATTGGGCAGATAGCTTGGTCGTGGGCAACTATTATTTTCAGTGTTTAGATACCTTTATTTGGTTTTCTGGTGTCAATGTCGCTTCTGGAAATCGAAAGAGACCTGTAAGCCATATTGGATCTGACGCAAAGGTCTATCAAACTGGTATTGATAGCGGATGGGATGGCCCTGCCGGGCTGATGGTAGATTCGACCATTTATTTTGTGTCTGAAGGTAATCTTTATCGATTAGCAGGAGAGCAACTCACTCAGGTGCAGGGCCTTGGTTTGCCTCAGGGTTTGACCGAATGCAGAGCGATTGATCAAGGGATTGTGTGCCGACAAAGAGGTGTGAAACAAATTGATAGAGTCCTTTATATTGATTTAGAACAACTGAAGGTCAGCTATCTTGATCAGTTGGACAGCTACTTAGTAAAAAGCGAGCTAAATACAATTTTGGTAGATGGAAAAGGCCATTTGTGGTTGGGCTTAAAGAAAGGCCTACTCTATCTAGAGAATAGGACTTCCCTACCCAAGGCAGTCTTAGGGGACGTCTTTATAAATGACCTCTACTATGACCATGAAGGGAACCTTTGGGTAAGCACAGAAGGTAAGGGGATGTATTTACTGATCTCTAGTGAAGTGCAATCGCTCAAGCTCCCAAGAGAGAAAAACTTTATTGTACGATCCATAGAAGTTAGTGATCAGGGAGAGATTTATGTAGGATATATCAGCGGCTGGGTAGATGTGTTTGATCGTCAATTCAACTTAATTCGTTCCAATCAATATAGTCAAAACCGAATTGTCGATATTTTGACTGATGATAAGGGTGCATGGATAGCCAGCAATCAAGAAGTTTTTCGAATAGATGCGCAGGGAGATGTGCAAGGGTCTTACCGAACATCTTTGCCCGTTAAATCGTTGGCTTTGATGGCAGACAAACTCTATGTGTTGTCTTATAATATTCAGGTGCTAGAAGAGGAGGCTATTGTTAACACTGGAATCCCCTTTCCCTCTCGCATTTATGTTAATTACACCATCGATGATGAAAATATGTGGTTGGGCACCACTGAGGGCTTATTCAAAATGACAAGAGGTAAGGTCAAAAAGGTTGCTCCTGATGAATTGTATACGGATGTTAGAGGAATTGGTAGGGGACCTAAAGGGCGTTATTGGATAGCTACTGCGGGACAAGGTGTATTTGTAATAGACAATGATAGTATAGTGAGCCGCTATACTACCTCTCAAGGATTATCCAGCAATCTTTGTATGCACCTTATGGTCGATGGACAGGCGATTTGGGTGTCTACGAACCTGGGCGTGAATAAGATTGATTTGGAAAGAACTGATATCCAACTAGTCAATGAACAGGTGGGGCTGTCCTCAGGAGAAGTGAAATACCTTAGGAAAGTTGACCAGTTTGTGCTGGCTGCTTCTTCTGGTGGGATTGATATATTCCCAAAGGATATTACCTCTACGGTACACCCCCCACTGCTAACCATTAAGGGGGTATTTGCGGATCGAGATACACTCCCAGAGCAAGATAGTTATGTGTTACCTTATCATCGGAATGATTTGGTTGTGCAACTCAGTTCGGTCTCTTTTAGAAGCTTAGGAGAGATCACTTATGCCTATCAATTGGATGGTTTGAATAAGAATTGGCTTGAAACCAAATCCCAAGAAATTAGCTGGGCTGCTGTGCCACCCGGTACCTATCAATTAAAGGTTAAAGTAAAGGGGAGAGGCGGAAATTGGAGCGATATAGTACAAAAGAAAATTACTGTCCGCCTACCTTGGTGGAGGCAATGGTGGTTTATTCTAGGAGCAGTATCCTTGTTTATTTGGGGGCTGCTTTATGCTTATCGTCGACAGCAAGCTAAATTTGAGCGAGAGAGCCAATTACAGCGACGCATGCAAAACCTCCAGCTGACTGCTCTACGCGCACAGATGAATCCCCATTTCATGTTTAATGCCCTAAGTTCTATACAGGAATTTATCAACAATAGCGACCTGGAATCGGCCAATTTATACCTTAGTCGATTTGCCTCCTTGGTTCGTAGTGTTTTAAATCATTCTACCCAGGAAAGGATTAGTTTAGAAGAAGAGGTTAGCCAATTAGAGTTATATCTTACCTTGGAAAACCTAAGGTTTGATCAACATATTCACTATGACTTATTGATTAAGCGCCCCATACAAGCCAGCAAGGTTTTTATCCCGACTATGATCATTCAGCCTTTTGTTGAAAATGCGCTAAACCATGGACTTTTTCATCAAAAGAAAGAGAAAAAGCTTCAAATTAGATTCCAACAGATTGGCGAGAATATGCTCCATTGCCAAATTGAAGACAGCGGAATCGGCCGACAGCGATCCATGGAAATTAACCAAAACAAGAAATACAAGGGTAAATCCAAAGGAATTCAGGTGACTCGTGATCGTCTAGAGTTGATCAATAAGACCAATGAAGGCAAGATTGCGCTAGACATCGAGGACCTAGTAGATGAGCAGGGAGCCCCGAGTGGAACCCTAGTTCATTTGATGATCCCTTTTTCTACTACAAAAGAAAGCATTGCATGAAAGCTGTAATCATTGATGATGAAGCAGGTAGTCGGAATAACTTGAAATTTTTGTTAGAACGATTTTGCCCGCAAGTAATACTTGTGGGGTGGGCGGCTGATGCGGGAGAGGGCCTGGATTTAATTGCAAAAGAAGAACCTGACCTGGTTTTTCTGGATATCGAGATGCCCGAAGAAGATGGGTTTCAGCTCATTGAAAAATTACCGGCCTACAACCGTCCTAAGATCATTTTTACCACTGCTTATGAACAATATGCGGTTAAGGCCTTCAAGGTGTCAGCGGTAGACTACCTCCTGAAACCCATTGATATTGAGGAACTGAAAAACACAGTTCAGCGAATAGAGCAGGAGATGACCCAGGCATGGAAGCAGGCCTTAGAGCGATTTAAGGAGGAAGCCAATAAGAAACTGGTCATACCTCATCAAACAGGTATTACATTTTTAGAGGAGAACGAAATTGTTTGCCTGGAAGCCAATCGAAATTATACAGAAATCCACACCAAGAGTGATAAAAAGATACTGGTGGCTAAGACCTTAGGTGATTTTGAAGAATTACTGACCACTAGCTCTTTTTTTAGGGCTCATCGGAGTTTCATCATTAATTTGCAAGCTCTGGAACAATGGGTGAATAAAGAAGGTGGGTATTTGTTAATGAGTAACCAACTGCGAGTACCTTTGGCTAGGAATCGTCGAGAACGATTTTTTAAACTGATCCACGCCCTTTGATCCTGGGTTTTAGCGATTTTCGATGGTGGGATCGGATCAGTTTTGAAGATTTGGTAAGAACACATTCAAAACATAAAGAAAATGAAAGATCAACGATTTCACCAATGGATTACTGTTCTATTAATTTTACTATGGGCGACTGGCTGTGCACCAGTAGAAAAGCAGGCAGATGCTTCAGAACAGGAAGAACCTAAAGCCACGTTCGTAGCTAATCCTCAGACTGTCACCGAAAGAGAAGTTCCAACCTTAGCGATCGGAGCAGCAGCACCCGATTTTAACCTACCCGGAGTGGATGGCAAATACTACACTTTGGCTGATTTCTCTGCTTCGAAGGCGCTACTAATCGTTTTCACTTGCAATCACTGTCCAACTGCCCAAGCTTATGAGGACCGACTCATAGATTTGACCAACGATTATAAGGATCAAGGCTTAGCTGTAGTAGGTATTTCTCCTAATAGCCCACTGAGCTTACTCTACGAAGAATTGGGTTACAGTGACTTAAATGATGATTATGAGGATATGGTTCTTCGTTCAGACTATAAGAAATACAACTTCCCTTACTTGTATGATGGAGATAATGAAGAAGCATCCTTGAAGTATGGCCCAGTAGCTACTCCGCACGCCTTCCTTTTTGACGAAGATCGCAAACTCCAATATGTAGGGCAAATCGATGGTTCGGAAAAACCGGGGACCGCTAATGCAGAGGTGCTTAGAGCCGCTATTGATGCCGTCCTGTCTGGAGAGACCCCTGCCGAAGCCGTGACTAAAACTTTTGGCTGCTCAACGAAGTGGGGATGGAAAACGGCCTACAAGAAGAAAGTAGAGAAGGAGTGGGCAGAAAAAGCCGTTTCTCTGGAAGCTATCGATGCAGCAGGGATTACTCAATTACTAAAGAATGAAGACTCGGACAAACTACGACTCATTAATGTGTGGGCTACCTGGTGTGGACCTTGTGTGATTGAATATCCCGATTTCATTGTTTTACAGCGTATGTATGGGGCGCGAGACTTTGAATTCATTTCGCTTTCGGCGGATAAGATCGCGCAACAGGATAAGGCCCTGAAGTTCTTGCAAAGCAAGAACTCTGCTGTAAAGAATTATATCTTTAATGGAGATGATATTTATCAGATGGTAGAGGCAGTTGATGAGAGTTGGAATGCGGCTTTGCCTTATACGATCTTAGTAGAGCCAGGTGGGAAAATAGTCTATCAAAAACAAGGAGAGGCTGACTTTCTAGAACTGAAAAGAGCAATAGTAGATCACTCAATGATCGGACGCTATTACTAAAATAAGGGAAAGTGGAGGTTGTAACTTGCTTCCAATGAAACAACCTCCACCTTTGCTCAGTTATTTTACTAATTCATCCAAGCCAACCTTGATTGCTTCCTCCGCTACGGGCAATAAATAACCGATTAGCATATCTCGATGGTGCCAATCCATCTTATCAAATTGTTCTATGATGTTAGACCATGGTTCGTCGAAATCTGAAGGCTTTAGCGGTTGTAATGCCTTGATCGTTTGGTTAATTGTTTTTAGTTTTTCGCCACTGGCATCGTGCAAAACGATCCGAATACTACCAGTCGGCCGGAATCCTAGCAACCCTCCGATGACAGGTTTGGAACAATTAATGCTGATGTTGAGGAAATAATCCCCGATATTGTTATTCTTTTTCTTGATAGGCTTCTTCGGTGTTAAAGGGGTGGGGTAGCCTAGCTCATTTAGGCGAGTGATTTTGGCGGTCTCATCCAAGGGTAACAAATTGATTCCTCTGCCTTCTAATTGCTTGAGTAGGATCTCAAAGACTTCATCTTGATACCACTTCTGGAGTCTGCGGTCTAATCTCCTGATGAGGTTCTTTTCCGGCTCCGTGACCGGATCAAAGTTATCCAAGCTATTTAACACATCTTGGTCAATATTACCCGCATATCGGATCAAGCCGACCCTGAAGCTGCTCAAATCTTGTGCTATCAGGGAGGTGCTACAGATAGAAAGTACGAGGCAACTTAGGAATAGAATCTTTTTCATAAGTTAATTTGTGGGTTAGTAAGCTGAAAGGCGAGCTAAGGATTGGGTGAATATACTCGCTTCAGCTGTTGAATGAAGAAATATATGCTTTTCCTCAAAACACACAGAGGGTTTAAAGATCAGCAGTAAATGACGAATATCGTCATTCGGAATAAGCAGCATGATGGAAGCTTTGGAACGTGTTCCTGCCTCTAAAATAAGAAGCCTTTTGGAATTTCTATCAATTTAGCGTTCAACTGGTATGGAAAGGGCTTCCTAAAACAGTTGTTTGCCGAAGAATAAGAGCAAGGCATTGACCGCGTGAGGATGCTCAAATCCTCCTTGCAACAATTCTGTTCGTACGTCTTCTATAGAAAGCGCCACCCACTCCACATCCTCACCGGCATCCAGCGAAATTTCATGGGTCAATTCTACATCTTTGGCCACCCAGTGATGAATATAGCTGTCCATAAAGACTGGATTTGAAGCGATCTTTCCTAGATAGCTCCAGTCTTGAGTAGTATAACCGGTCTCCTCCTGGAGTTCACGCTTGGCGGCAATACTATGTTCTTCGCCTGGATCAACAATTCCACCTGGAAGCTCAAGGGTATAGGCTTGTATTCCGAAGCGGAATTGCCGAACAAAAATGATTTCGCCCTTCGAAGTGATTGGGACAACATTTACAGAATCTGGAGATTCCAATATGATCATCCTTTCCGTCTGTTGATTCCTGGGATTCAACATATGATCAAAGCGAGCTCGAAATAACTTTAGATCTGGTCCGCTTTCCTGTTTTACACAGGTCCATTCCTTTTTGGTATCTGACATTGGTCGATAACTAACATTTGAGAGATCAGGCAAAAGCAAGAACTTTAAGCCATTTTCGAGTCCTAAGTAAGGAAAATCTTTTGGTAGCCCTCATGAATTGTTGAAAATTGTTGCTAACTAAGCAGATAAAGTGTCTTTTAGGCAGATTGATAGCTTACTACCTATGTAAATAAATAATATTTAATTTTTTTCTGTATTTATTTTTAAAAAATGTGACATAATTATATCTTTGTGCTGTCAGAATCAGACAACTCCCTATTTTACCCAATTTGTTCCCTTACCCATAAGTATAAAAGAAAAACCTTGTTAGCAATTTGAACAGTGCTAGCAGTACTTTTAATAACACTAAGACCTTAGACCAAAAGGTCAATCGCTAAGAACAACATTAGGTCCTAAGCTAAAAGTATCTTCCTCGCCATTGGCAGGAGCTCCGTTGGAGTATTTAGATACATTAGCTTAGGGCCTTTTTTATTACAACACTATTTAAGATAGTTGTTAAGGAATGTCTAATTGGACTGTATACTGGCTATTTTAACTCATTCTCTGTTCTTTATTGCCCCGTAGCTCTGTTATGTGGCTCTAAAAAAGACCTTAAGTGAGTCAAAAATTCCCTTCCAAAAGATTCAGCAGACATTTCAAGCAACTTTAGGTTTAAGAACCCAAACAACACTAAGACAAACTATGAACAATTTTTTAACTACTCTCGCGGTGGTGGGGATATTCTTTGTCCCACGCCTACAAGCTCAATGTACATTGTACTCGGGCTCCTACACAGCAGCAGAAATTAAAAACTGCCTAGGCGATAGCCGAACCTTAATTATCCCTGATTATGAATTAGTAGAGCTGGACGGTTCATGGAACCTTACAAGTCTAGGGGCTGTCACTTTAGTCATCAAGGGCAGTGGTTGCCTGATCTTTAGTGGTTATAATGACAATGCAGAAAAACTAAAATTAGCTCAAGGCTCTTCCATTATCATTGAAGAAGGCAATGACAATCCTTTTGCTTTGTTAGGGACAGGCATTGCTGGCCAGAAAAGAATAAAAATTGGGAATGACTGGTATCGAGAAAGAGATTTTTCGGATGTCATAAACGGTTTTGGAGTCAGTAGCTTGTTGCCTATCGAGTTAGCCTACTTTCGTGCTAAGGGAGAGGAGCAGGGGGTGTATCTGGAATGGCAAACGGAGGTAGAAATAAATAACGCATTCTTTGAGGTCGAACATAGTAAGGATGGAAAAGCTTTTAAAGCAATAGCGTACCTGGAAGGCGCAGGTACTAGCACAAGGGCTCAAAATTATCAATTCCAACATAAAACACCCGTACAGGGCGTCAATTATTATCGCTTGAAGCAGACTGATTTTGACGAGGCTTTCACCTATTCAGATATAGTGACGGTCAAGCAAGAATCCTCATCGAGTCCTACGGTGAAAGTATACCCCAATCCGGTCAGTGAACGATTTACCATTATACATAATAGTGAGGAAGAAATAAGTGAGATACAACTGTTCAGTGTCTTGGGACAACAGTTAGTTGGCCGTTGGATAGCGGAGCAAACTACTTATGCTTTGCCAGGCAACTTAATGGCGGGACAATATATACTGAAAATGACAGCAGGGGCACAACAGTGGATTGAAAGAATCATCATTCAGTAGGCTTCAAGTCAGCCAAACAAGTAGAAATTTAGGGGGACCAATTAGAAATTTGGAGGTAGGCCCCGCAAGGAGCCTACCCACTTTCTAGCTCTCTCTATCGGAAGATAAATCAATTATTAAGGGGGAATTTTAAGACGGAGGTGCTATCCATTAAAAACTGATAGCCCTCCTTTTTGCCCCCCAAGTTAAGAAGTAATGCAGAACTCTAGAACAGTCTGTCTTCAAACATGGTCAATTGAATTATTAGTCTAGTAGATGGGTGTTTTAATGGCATAAATGGGGTAGAGCTTTCATACTCACTAATTTATATGCTAGTACCCACTATAATCTAAGGGGAACTTGTTTAAGTCCACACTCTGGAAGAAGGGTGTGGGCTTGTTTTGGATTCAGCAGAAGAACTTGGGACTATGAATCGAGGGAAAGGACATAGTCTATGTGTTTATATTGTTATGTTTAAATGGCTGGATTTTAATTGTTTCTGTTAATGGTTATTAATCAATGATGAAATTAGTAGGAGGAACCAATGGTAAATATTAATTTAGGGTACCGAACATCAAGTTTTAATACTAAATCAAATTGGAACTTGATGTTCGGTCCCCTTCTCTGTAGTCTGACCTGTTTCTACCTTAAAGACCTTTCCCCTTCACCTATTTCTAGCTACTGTGGATAATATCATCTACAGTTATGATTGCTTTGCTTTGCATCAGGAGTGACGGAATTACTAGTAAGTAGCCGTCAGCACCTATCCAAATAGGTGGATGCCAGCGCTATGTAAAAAAGAGAAGATTCAACGGGTAACACTGTGAACAAAACAACTATTTAACCCAAGTTGCGATGAATGAGGGCAAAAAAGGAAGATTTTGCAAAAAACACAGCCGAAGGCTTGCTTTTGCCGCAAATATCTGACGCATTTGGGCTCCAAAGAATGAATCGCAACTTGCATTATTTAATAAACACTAAATGAACAACTATGAGATGGAAAACTACACTTTGTTTTCTACTAACGCTTTTCGCTAGTAGAGAAATACTAGCACAATGCATTGCTGCAGGATCTCCCAGTTGCGTGGCCAATATCACTACCATACAGCAACTGACTGATTGTATAGCAGCAGGAGGTAATCCAAATATCTCTGTGGATTTTCCTGATATCACTTGTGATTATGATATATCTGGAAGGACAATCAATCTTGAGAATAAAGTAGATATTCGATTTTCAGGTAATGTTACGGTGAGCTCCACGACAAATTTTACTGCCTCTACAGGGAATGCAACAATCACAATAAATGGAATAGTAGTTACAGCGAATAATGGTGGAGGAAACGGAGATATGACTTTTGACGAGTTGAATGATGCCTTAGATGCGCTGACTGGACCTTCTACTTTAGAATCTGTCGTGACAGCCTTACCTGTTGAATTTTCCTCCTTTAGTGGGAAAGCCAATTCGAGAAGTGTACGCCTAGATTGGTCTACTGCAACAGAATCGAACAACAAGCATTTCGAAATTGAATTTAGCCCTGATGGGAAAATCTTTAAGCAGATAGGGGTTGTCGCTGGAGGAGGTACAACTTACATCACTCGAAACTACCAGTTTGAACACCAGAATCCAGCAAAAGGGGTAAATTATTACCGACTTAAGCAAGTTGATTTCGACGGAGCCTTTGAATATTCAGACATGGTCACTGTAGACATGGGAAACAAAAAGGTTGGAAAATATCGCTTGTTTCCTAACCCTGTTCGAACTAGCTTTACTATCGAAATTCCGGAGGGAGATCTTCCTACGAATGTATCTTTGATTAATACCTTGGGGCAGGAAATTCGTCTGTCGTATAGCTCCTTGGGAGATGCGTTCGAAATTCCAACCTTCATACAAAGAGGTACTTACATCATTCAATTTGATTGGAATGGAGAGACGCAATTTGAGCGGATTGTAATTCAGTAAAACTCAACAATCTTCTGTAAACTAAAACAGCGCAGCTATCCATCCGGAGGGCTGCGCTGTTTTAATTTATTAGGCCTCGCTACTAATCTTCGTCAATAATGGCATCATCGATGATCTCGTCTCCATCGCCATCTAGGTCTTCAAACCCGGCTACGGTTCCTTCATTCTTCTTTGGTTGATGAGTCGGATCTTTCTCGATCTTCATGTCTTCATTTTCGAAGATAGAGGTAGACTTCTTTTTCTCTCCTTTCATTTGATAATCCCCATCGGCAAAGCGTTTGGCCTTGTCGAAGAAGCTATCGTGACCTCCCAATAAACTTTCCTCACTATCTTCCACGGTATCTTTGAAATCGCTGGCAGTATCTCTTACCTTCTCGGCCGCTTGATCGCCCATAGATTTGGCCTTGTCGATAATACTATCCATGTCTTCCTCCGCCGCAGCCTTCTGGGCCTTCTCTACCAAGCCTTCGGCCTTATCAAAGATTTTGCTACCTAATTCCTTGGCTTTTTCTAAGGCGCTACCCCCAGTTTCGAGAATCTTCCCACCAAGATCTTCGGCTACATCCATTACCTTTCCACCTACCTCTTCTGATTTGTCCATAATCTTGCCACCAAGGTCTTCGGCCACATCCATCACTTTTCCGCCTACCTCTTCCGATTTGTCCATGATCTTGCCACGTACGCCACTGGTCTTGTCCATAAATTCATCACCAAGGTTTTTCAGTGTCTCTCCAGCCTTCTGAGCGGCACCTTTTATAGCTTCACCTGCTATTTCTGCCTTGCCCATCGCTGAGGAAGCAGCGCTTTCAGTTTCAGGACTGCTCGTATCCTCTGTATCAACGTCAATATCTGGTATTTCAACATCATCCATCGGAGCAGAGGCGACTATTTCATCATCCTTATTCATCAAATCATCTGCTTTTTCTTTTACCTTTTGGGTGAGGTCACTAGCGACATCCTTAGCTTTACCGGCGGCTTCTTCTGCTTCTTCCCATATTTTAGCTGCTATGTCTTCTACGGAATCTTTGGCTTTTTCTACAAAATCACCAGCTTTATCCATCGCAACCCCACCTACTTCTTCTACTTTATCTTTGGCTTTATCAAACAATTCACCAGACTTGTCGGCTATATCACTGGCTACCTCTTTCCCTTTCTCTACTGTCTTATTGGCCGCAGATTTGCCGACCGATTTAGCGCCAAACATTAATTTTTTGAGATCATTAATAAGTCCCATGGTTTTTATTTGAGTTTGTTAATTATTTGAACGAATAATGGTTATCATATCTTTCAAGAGTGGCCAGATTTTAGGCCGAATGTTATTATCAGCTGCGGAAGCATACAAGTGAGCCGAGACAGTGGGAGTTTTTTCATAAGAAGATTACTGCCGTTGCTCCAGAAAATTAGAAACTGTCTAAGGTTTTGCGATGAAATCAAGGACTTGTAAGTCAACCAATAGCATAACTTTAGACAACTTCTTAATACCCAGGATGGTATTACTAGCAAGGAACATAATTTTTGTGAAACAATCAACTTTTTTAGCTTTAGACTATGAGGAATGTGTTGACATACCGAGAGATCCGACCAGAAGCTGCTTTGAAAGACTACATTTACACTTACTGGGTATTTAGCTACCTTCCTGAAGATCACCAAGAAATTCTAGATCATAGTATCCCTCCAGATGGGTGCCTTTCGCTGGCTTTCCCTTACCATCCACAAATGCCCGCCATTGCTAGCTCACTTTTAGGACCTCAGACTAGTATATTTCGCTTACCTGTTTTTCCGGGCAGCTACTGCATGGGAGTGCGTTTCATGCCAGGTGTCGGAAAGGCCTTGTTTGGTATTTCGCAGAAAAATTGGGTGGATCAAAATATAGATGCCAGTGAATGGATTGCAGACCTCGATATCAAGGCTATATTTGAACACTGGCCAGCTGTCGAGCTCGCTGCTGATTGGCTAGATCCGATTTTTACGGATTGGATCAATGGCAAGGAGGTAAGCCTGGATCAACCCATATTGCAAGCGGTGCGTTTGATTTTGGCTGCTGATGGAAACATCAAGGTTGCCGAATTGGCCCAGCAGGTGTTTATGAGTGAACGACAACTCCAAAGGCGCTTCCAGGAAGCGGTGGGGCTGTCCCCAAAAGTATTCTGTCGGATTCGAAGAATGCGGGCTGCCTTGCTGCAACGACTACTGGCTGAAAAATCTTATGGCGACATTCTTTTTGACCATGGTTACACGGACAAATCTCATTTCAATCGCGATTTTGTGGCAATAGCAGGTCTAACTTCGGCTGAGTTAGAACGATACCTAAAACAGATCGAACACCTTGGTTTGGAGGAGTAAATGCAAAACCATTCAAGTTTGCCATCAAGCCCTTCTGATACGAATGTCGGTTTTTTACTAGGTAACTCAGTCTCTAGCCACCTAACTTGCTCTTGAATCAAAAAAAATACATAATGAGAAGCACTTTTTTGAGTGTATTACTGCTCTTCTTTAGTGTTGTTGCCTTTGCCCAAATGCCTGAAATGAGCGAAGAACATCGTCAGGCTTTGAAAGAATTGGATTTTATGGCAGGCAAATGGGCAGGTAGTGGCTGGATGTTTATACAAGGAGGGAAACGGGTAACCTTTGAACAAACAGAAGATATTCAATGGAAAGCAGGTAAGGCTGCCCTAGCGATAGAGGGCAAAGGGCATAGTGAAGGTAAAGTTATTCATGACGCCTTTGCCGTTATTACCTATGATCCTCAGAGAAAAGCTTACGATTTCAATTCTGTCTTAGCGAGTGGTATGGGGGGGAAGTTTGCTGCCAGGATATCGGCTGAAAATACCTTTGAGTGGACTATGGAAGTGCCGGGACGCACGATTACCTATATCATCACCTTGAATGATAAAGGACAGTGGTATGAAAAAGGTATGGTGAAAATGGGAGAGGGGCAGGCCTTTCAATTTTTTGAGATGACTTTGGAAAAAGTGGAGTAAGGCACTGTTCTCACTTCTAAAGTTTAGCCAATACCGCATTGAAGGTGGGCTATTATCTTGAACAAGATAACTTAACAAAAGCGTGAGACATATCCGAAGTTTTGTGTAGAGACGTCTTAGGAAAACTTCGGATATCTCCGGTCGAGTTTTTGAAACAAACCTTTGTTTCGCGGCAGTGCGCCTATTCTATTCCCACTGAGAATAAACCTTTTGTTCCACCTATCCAAATCGTATTCAGCATATCTATAGCCATTGCTGATATCGACATGGTATCCTTGATTTCCATTGTGAAATCGTACTTAAGCCCGCCATCTACAACAACTAAAGTGGCCTCACTCTCTGTCTGATAATAAGAAATTGGAATTGATTTTCGCCCCCCAAATACGTATCTCCCGAAAGTATCCTTTAGGCCGGTTTGTGAGGACATAGCTTGTTCTCCGATTTCTTCCAAGGCACCATCTTCATCCACTCGGATAATAATGGATCTGCGAGAACTACGTGGCAGTCCAGAATAAAATGAGTTCTCAAACCAGAGTTCTTCACCTACAACAGTCTTCAAGTCGAAAATCAAATGACTGATTAATTGAGGGTATTCCTCTTTGGAAAAGGTTTTCCATTGATTATTTTCGATGTGTACCAGGCCCCCTGAGGAGCCAAAGCTCTCCTGGTAAGTGGTGTAAACCAGTCTTATCTGTTTAGTAGAAACCCAGATACCTCTTGAATTGACTTCAATGTCTAAAATTGCATTGGCAGGGAGTGGAGAGTTGTCAGTATGCCAAATCTCACACTCAGAAGAGCTGGGATCTAGCCTTATCAGGCCACTTCCTACATAATGCGCGGTTTCAAGGTCTAGATTTCGAGGGTGGAGTTCTCCCAAATAGATCATGCCGTTCTCATCAATAGCAACTGCACTAATATAGTTACTATTTAGACAACTGTTTTCTGTCTTATAATGGGCCAAAATATTGCCAAGGCCGTCGATTTTTAACAAACCATCAAATTGTGTTGCTACGTAAATTGGACCTTCATCATCCACCTCAATATCAGTTATAGATTCTTGGCAGTAAATCTGTTCGAAATGTTCGGTTTCAATTTCCATTTTTACTAAACAAAATAAATTGTCACCCTCTTTGGTAAGTAGAATCAAGTACCTATTCTGGTATACCCAAAGTTTGACGATATTCTCTCTAGTAAGTGAGGAGTTCTCTGAATGAAAATGGCTATAGGAAAGAATCGGAGGAGAAGTGTACGCTTCTTCGGGATCATCTTCATTATTAAGAACTGGCTCAGATTCGGAAGGTTTGGAGCAACTGAGAATTATTAAAATTAAAGCGAGCGCTATTATTCTTTCCAACATGATACAAACATCTTTTAATACAACAGTTTATTGACTACCTATTGTGTTGCAAATGTTCGAATATTTTATCCTAAGAGCAAGTGCAGCTTTGCAATGGCGATGGCTAAACTGATCTATTGGGTGCAAACTTCCATATTGTCATTTTGCACCAACTCAAACCCATATCCGATCAAACATCCAATACGCAGCTAAGATGCCAACCAAATAGACTGCTACCTTTAAACCAATGGTACTCCATCGCTCCTTCCGCTCTTCAGGGAAGCTATGATTGGCGATCTGCTTTCCAAAGACCAACATTAAAAATAGGCCGGCTAAAAACAGCAACTGGCCAAGCTCCACGCCAAGATTGAAAAACAGGAGTGCTTCCAGGCGATGATGTGCAGGTAAGCCGATTTCGCCTAGTACCGCAGCGAAACCTAAGCCATGTAGTAAGCCAAAGGAGGAGGCTACAAGAATGGGATATCGGTAGGTAAGAGAGGCTTTATCACCATGATGATGAATGATTTCATAACACAGAAATACAATACTGAGTGCGATTGTCGCTTCAATGGGTGGAATCGGTAAACGGATTACATCAAGTGCTGAAAGAGCAAGCGTGAAAGAATGGGCCAGTGTGAAACCGGTGATGGTAATTAAGAGTTTCCGAGTGAAACCAGCAATAATCAATAGACACACAACAAAAAGAAGGTGATCAATTCCTGCCCAAATGTGCTCCACCCCTAGTCGACAATACTGTGCACGAACGTTAGTGGTTTTCCCATCTAACGGAAGTTGAATAGTAGTTTTATTAGGAGGAAGAACCAATCGTTGCTCGATCCCGTCGGGATAGGTAATGACTAAAATGGTGGATAAGACCGGATTAAACAAGGGGTACTCAACTTTCAAGCTTGCTCCTTTCAATCTTTTGGAAGGAGACATAGTCTTAAATCGTTGGCGAAAACCAGCAATATGACTCGTCCAGGGATGGCCCTGATTGATAGCTAGTGTATCCAAATAGATGAACGGGAAATTACTTGGGGTAACTGTGTTCGGGAGGTTTACAGAAATATGTAAATGGGTGGAATCCTCATTGATTTGAATGAAGAGGGGGCGGCTTTCATGTGCCCAGATCAGATTAGCCCAAAACATCAGTAGTACTAGAACTAGTTTTCTCATTTTCACCTACCAATTAATCTGCACTTGATAGTTGGTTCTAAGGTCTTGTACCTGTTCTTCTTTGCGTTGTTGTTTTAAAAACGCTAAATAATCAGCCTTTACAAGTTCTGATACTGTCGATAGGGGAGGAATACCTGATTTCTCCTTATGCCGGAGCATCACCCAATGTTGGCCATGCTCCGAAGCGATGGGGCCTTGCCACTGTTTCGAGTTGGGTTCTAATTGAGCTAGCGCAAGAGTAAAGGTTTGACCAAATTGGCTTTCCAGGAAACGGCTATCTTTTTCGGCATAATTACGATGGTATAGAAAGCGATCCCCATAGGACAAGCTTTCCTCGGCTGTTAATTGTTGATGCGTTTTCCGCTGCATGAAGGAGCTGGCACGACCCAACGCTTCTTCTTCGGGGCTATCCTTAAAGAAGATATGGGTAAAAGTGAACTGCGAAGGCTGAAAATATCTCTCCCTGTTTTGCCGGTAATATTCTCGCAAACTGTCCGGAGATACGTCTACAACTGATGGATCAAAATCATCTAATATGAACTCCATTTTTTGTATGATTCGTCGTTTAATGACATAGTCATTTTGATCCAAACCCAACTTTACGGCTTCCCGATAAAGTACCTCATCCCGGATATAGTTTTGAATTAGTTGTTCCTTTTCTTCCTGTGTAAGTTGCTCCAATTTTGCAGCGAAGATCTCTTCCTGAAAGGCCTTAGATTGATATTGCATGAACTCTAGTAAAGTAGTCCGATCCACCACAATAGTATCCGCTCTACCATATTCTTTGGAGCACGATTTGAAGTAGACAAATAGGAAGAACCCTGCCACTAAGAAGTGGACTAAGGGCTCCCGTAAGATTTTCTTTAACATAGATTAATTGGGTGAATACCAGATAGGAGAAGAATAAGCTCGCTCCTGTACCGAACGAGGCACTTCATCCGGTAATTCCAGTTTGTAACGTGCCGCATCGTAAGTGCTCCACCTGGGGCTTGGTATTTCCAATACACGTACATAGTAGAACACCCGAGTGTCCGGGTCAAAATCAGGGTCTGTCCATACTGTGGTCAGTTCTTTAGCTCCAATTGTGTTAGTATAGGTAGCTGTAGCGACATCTACCGTGTTACCTACTGCCGTAAGTTTCCCTTCATTATCCAGGGTGCGATCCCCGGACCAGGCTACATTGTATATTTTTTCGAATGTTTGCCCATCTTTTACCCATCCCTTAATCACTTGTACACGGTCTAAATTGGCACCTTCCGCATCTTTGCTGGCTGCTATCATAAACTGAGGAGCTTTTTGCTCCGCGTTCTTCAGTAGATCGGAGCCCATTGGCACTCCCTTCTGATAGCCAATGCTAACGTAATCAGCAGCCTCAACATCTGTGGCTTCAAAATCCCACCCACCAAAGAAACGAAGTTGAATTCGAGGGCCTGTGGTCCCATACACTTCCTTTCTTTTCATTGCATCCCAGATGTCTTCCCTGGAATTGCTCTCTGCCCAAACCGCAGCATAGCCTGATGCTAGGTACTGCCAACTGTAACGCAGTATCTGATCTCCTCCTCGAGAGTTGGCATCGCCAATTTCTTCAGAGTGCAACGCCCTTTTTTCATCGTTGACCATGGTCGTGAATTTTCCTGTATAGTTATCACGGTCTGCCGTGGCCATGGCTGTGTGAGAATCGGTGGAGCCGATTAGTCCAAAATCATAAGGATTCACCCCTAATTTCTCTTCCAAAAGCAAGCCATTCTTTAGTGCTTCTCGAGAATACTCATACTGAAACATCTCATCTTTCTTGAGATGTGCAAGGGTCAGATTCCCTCGATCCCATCCTGTTATACCATATCCAGCAAATTCATCATTGGGAGAAAGAAAAGGATGGGATTCTCCATCACCCTTGATTTGGGTGGTTTCGACGAGTGGTTCCCAGCGGGAGCGTAAGGCAGCATAATCTTGTGTCATTGGATTGCCTGCGAAGTCTGTGAGGGTAAACATCAATCCATTGGAGGCATTACCATTATGAGGGATAGCCAACAGTTTGCCTCCAGTCTTGTCTTCATAAGCTTGCAATGCCTTCCAGAGGTCTTCCGGATTGCTACTAATGGAACTCGAAAATGGTATGCTTTGTATGGCTTTATCTTTCCCGTCTCGGTAAATTACAATCCGATGTAAATTGTTCCCTTGCGGAAGAGAAGACCATTCATAACCTACGAGGGCGGTGAATTGGCCAGGATCATTATGCTGTTCGGTGGTGGTTAAATAATCATTCCACACCTTATGATATACTTTCGCCAACACCTTCCGTTCGGTCAATATTTTCGGTAGCTTGCCCGAAGCGAAGCGATTGATTAGTTCCCTTCCAATGGCCGCGGATTCTTCTTTGCTTCCCCGCAACTGCTCTGACCATCTCTTCAATATCGGATCTTCCATCAGGGCGGGATTTCCTCCCATAATCTCATTAATCATACCCAGTCCTTCCGCATGATCCGCTACCACGAGGAAGTCTAGCGCTCTGGACAACTGGATGGTTTTACCCTCGCTTTCGATGGCTTCTCCTTTGGCGAAACGTAGAGCGTCGTCAGGCGTTAACCGTGCACCAAAGGCAAAGGCATCAGGAGAGTTGGTGGTATGTAGATGAGTGTCACCCCAATAAAGGTTCTTGTTGGGGTTTTTCGTGATTTCTTTCTTCAGTTCTTTAGGCGTGGGCTGTTCGGGACTGCCCTGCTTCGATTCTTCAGGATTTGTACAAGAAATGGCAAATAGGAGTAGACAGACAAAAACGGGTAGGTGCCTCATCGTAGCGTTTGGTTGATCTGTTGTAAAATGTTGCTAAGCTCTTACATCCTTCAGAATGCAGGATCTGTTTGGGTCGGGGATACCTTTAAGGCTCTGGTTAATGGAGTTTATAAAAATAGGCAAAAATTAGAGAGTAACATAATCTAGCGCATCGGAGCTAGCACCGGGATAGGCATTGAATAACACACTGCTAAAGCTTATGTCCAGTTGTTTTACCTGGATTTTGTAAGAGGGCTTTCCGATTAAAGGAAAATTATAGAGACGGCCCTTCGGAAAAAGACAAGGGGATTTAAGTTTTTGCCGATTATGCATCCAGTTTTTCCAGCAACCAGACTTTTTCAACGATATCTTGAGTAGCAGTAATCTCTTTCCTTAACTTATCCAATTGTGCTGCATTGTACTGTCCTTTTTGTAGTAACCTCCGCATATACTTGATGAAGTTTAAGTAATGGATCTTATGGTAACCCAATTGACGTTTGCGATAGATGTAATTCTGGAAGCTATCGAGTAAGGAGTAAAGGGGCTCTATTTGTTCCTGTTCGTAGTAAATACAGGCTAACATTCGACGGGCATTGAGATTGTTGAGGACGTCATCGGCGTCAATTTGTTGTAAGTGTTCCATAGCTTTTGGATAATTCAGGGTCTTGTAGTGTAATAGCGCAAGATTAAAATTGTAGGTACTTTCTTTGACCTTCTTATCCAGGTAATCCTTGTAGTTTTCGATAAAGCGTGCTACCCAATCAAATTCCCCTAGTCCGAGCCCAAGAGCTACAATGTTCTTGTAATTGAAGCGAGATAACTTTCCATTGTCATAAAAAACACCGTTGTCTAAGCCTTCTTGATAAATAGTAAAAGCCTCACGCTTGAAATAGCCTTCCTGCGCATTAAGTCGACGGATGCAGAAATTGAGTGCAAAAATGTACAGATCACGTAGCTCTTGTACGGGAAATTGAGTTTGATATTGCTGCATTAAAGATCGGAGTTCAACAAAATGGGGCAAGGCTTCCTTCTCTAACATCATTTTGACGCAATGGTAGTAAACGGCAATGGCTGGTTGCTGGAGATAGACTGAATTCTCATTTACTTGCTTCAGGGTTGGTCCCAATAAAGCCAAATCGAGCTGGGATTGTCCCACCTGCTGATGCGCCAGAGCAAGGGCCGCATGTTTGAACTTGTTTGCGATGAAAAATAAATCCAATTGACTAGAGGCTTCTTCCAGCCCCAGGTGGTTGAGTCGATTTTCTGAGGCTTTAAATAGGTACTGTTCCTCTTGGATTTGAAAGGCTTGCAGATGGAAATCTGGATGCCTGAAGGTTTGTCGATCAAGTTCCTCTTCAGCTATTTTAAGACTAGTTTCAAACAGTCTGTTTCTGCCTTTTTGCCGAATGGCTTGCAACAGGGCCTTTTGGGATAAGAGCGGATCAGCCTGATAGGCCTGATAGCTTAAATAAGCTTGGATGGCTTTATATAGGAAAGACATGACGTAGCGCATCTTTTTCTCCGCATATCTTTGTTTTGGGTATAGTTGTTGATATATATGTTGTTTGTCCAACACTGCCTTTTTTGAAGACTGAGCATGGCGAGTTAGGTATTCGAAGAGTTGGATGACATCCTGTCGTTGATTGTGGAAAGGGGAGTTTACGAACTTTCTTAGGTCACGAATTTCCTTTTTAGATAAACATAGGAATAATTCTAATAAACGACTATTGGTCATTTTGATTGGCAATTATTAATTTTAAATAGTTGATAATTAATTAGTTGAATTGTAATTGTACTGTGTTTTGATTGACAAATTAAATAAAATGTTGTTGTTGAGCTGCTAAGAAAGAAGGAAATTTATAGGCGAAAAGTCATTTATTTTCGATTTTGTAGGGAATTCGACATCAATAGAAGGTAGAATCATCATTTGACAGTCAACAAATTGGCCGTTTATAACTTTTACTTATAGATGACTTTGCTGGAAGATTATAGCTTTCTAAAGAAGGCTTGAATGCGAAGAATATCCTGGATTGATAATGGCATGAAAACACTTGATTTATGAAGTACCTTTGTTTTGGGAAGAAGAGTAGCTTGTTACTTGCACTGATTTGTCTCGTCCAATTTGGCTTTGCCAATACCTTGGATTATTCCTTTGAACCACAGGATAGCAAATTGATCGTTATTCAACAGGACAGCCAACATCCACAGAAGATCGGATTGCAGCATGGACATCTTGAAAGCTCGATCCAGTTGAAATCGCAAAAGTATGCTCCTTTGACCAAAACTATTTATGAGGTACGGAAAAAGCAACCCGTTTTATATTTGCCGAGCATTGTTGTCGATGATGTAATTGTTATGCTACACGACACTCCTCACTCACTCTATACCAAGACAAGCCGATCAAACCTTGAGCGGTCACCGGGATAAATCTCGGACTACCCCTCATCTCTATCCCTTATTTTAAGTATCATCTTTCGGACTGTAAAGTCCCTTCTCTAATTCGCCCATAAAAAAGAGTCTTACATGAAAAGGAAAGGATTATTGTTCTCCGGCTTGATTGCCTCCTTGTTCCTGCTTACAGCTGTTATTTCTAACCCAAGCAGTGCAGAGAAAGAAAGTTTAATTCTAAATATCATGCTATCCGTAATGGACCAGATCCATTTCGAACCCAAGGACCTGGATGATGACTTTTCAAAACAGGCCTTTGATAGATACCTTAACAACCTGGACGGCGCCAAGCGATATCTAATCCAATCGGAAGTGGATCAATTGAAGGCTTACCAGTATAAGTTAGATGATGAAGCAGAAGATCGATCTCTGACTTTCTTTGACCTTTCCATGGATTTGATAGATCAAGGCATGGCTCGAAGCAAAAAGATTTATGAAGATTTGATGACGGGCTCTTTTGACATCAAGAAAAAAGAAGACCTAGAACTTGACGGGGAGAAGAGAGGTTTTGCCAAAGATGAAGATGCCTTACGAGACTACTGGCGCAAATATATCAAGTACCAAATAATCCTAAAGGCAGAACGGAAGATTACAGAGCAAGCCAACTATAAAGAAGGGGTTGAAAAACAGAGTGAGGCAGAGATTGTCGCTGCTGCCACCAAGGAAACGAAGAAACTGTTTGATGATTGGTTTGATCGAATCAGCAGATTGCGCAGATCTGACCGATTTGAAGCTTACCTGAATGCATATACTCATATTTTTGACCCCCACTCTTCTTACCTAAGCCCAAAGGACAAGGCGGATTTTGATATGGATATGGGAGGACGACTAGAAGGGATTGGTGCTCGCCTTGTGCAAAATGGAGATTTTGTGAAAATCTCTTCGCTAATTCCTGGCGGCCCTGCTTGGAAAGGCAAGGAGTTAGAAGTAGACGATATCATTATGCTGGTCAAGCAGAAAGGCGAGAAAGCCGTTGATGTATTGGGAATGCGTGTGGATGATGTCGCTCAAATCGTTCGGGGTAAAAAAGGGACAGTTGTTATTCTTACGGTAAAGAAAAAAGACGGTACGACGAAAGATATTCGCATAGAACGTGATGAAGTTATTCTGGATGAGTCCTTCGCTCGTTCTGTGATGGTAGACCTAAATGATGAGGTCACAGATATTGGCTACATTAAGTTGCCAAAATTCTATTCCACTTTCGACGGCGGTAATAGTTGTGCCGCAGATATTAAAAAGGAAATTGAAAAACTGCAATCCCAAAACGCCAGAGGTATCATACTGGACTTGAGAGATAATCTAGGAGGCTCCCTCCCTGATGTAGTGGATATGAGTGGATTGTTTATTGAAAAAGGCCCGATTGTACAGGTCAAATCAAGAGACAAAGACCCGTATGTATATAAAGATAAGGACGCAAGTGTCGCCTATGATGGCCCATTAATCGTTATGGTTAATGCTTTGAGCGCCTCAGCTTCAGAGATACTGGCGGCAGCTTTGCAAGATTATAAACGCGCGGTTATTGTAGGAGGAAATTCTACTTATGGTAAAGCCACCGTACAACGCTTTATTGATTTGGATCGAGTGATTCGCGGTGCCTCTGAGGTGAAACCCTTGGGTACGGTGAAGTTGACTTATCAGAAATTCTATCGTATCAATGGAACCTCCAATCAATTGCGTGGGGTAGTACCAGATATCATCCTTCCAGATCAATACACCAACATGGACATAGGAGAAAAGGAGTATGACAATGCTTTGAGTTGGTCTGAAGTGGAGCCCGTGGACTTTTCACAAGATGTATGCAAATTGCCAAACTTGGAGGCCTTGAAAACGCGTAGTGCTAAGCGTATCGCTGCAAATCCGACTTTTGACTTGATCCAGGAAAACAACATGCGACGTAAGCGTAACGCCGAGAGAAGTGCTTTCCCATTGGCCTTGGGAGATTATGTAGCCTACCGAGAGGGGCGTGCCACGGAAGCTAAGAAGTATAGCGATATCATGAAAGACCCTGTAGCAGGTTTGCAACTTGAAAACTTGCCAATGGATGTGGCTTATATCCAGGAAGATGATTCGAGAGTGGCCCGAAACGAAGACTGGCTGAAGCAATTGAAAAAAGACATTTACCTGGAAGAGACCTTACATATTATGCAGGATCTGATCAGGTCTACCAAATAAGGATTCACACCTTTCCTGCTACTGTGAAGCCCAACCTCATATTGGGCTTCACGGTAATCATCTTCACATAAGTATTACATCATGCTCCGAAATTTTATGCTAGTGGCTTGGCGCCACCTAGTACGCCAACCCCTATATTCCGTACTCAACATCTTGGGACTGGCTGTTGGAATTGCTGCATGCCTTTTCATTTTGCTCTACCTGGATTTCGAGCTTAATTTCGATCAGTTTCATCAGCATAAGGATCGGCTGTACCGAGTGGAGACTAACGGCTTAAAATTGCGGGCCCGAGAGATGGATGTAGACTGGAATGGTGTGCCTCGAAACTTAGGACCTTTAGCACGAGAAGAATTTCCTGAAATCGAGGAGGTCGTTTGCTTTCATCAATTTCACTCTGAAGGCACAATTAACTTTGACTATGATGGTCTGGTAATTGGAGAGGAGGCTGTCTATGCGGTGGATTCCAATCTTTTTTCAGCCCTTAGTTTGCAACTGGTGGCAGGAAGTAAATCTAATGCTTTGCATGGGCCAAATCGAATAATCATTTCTCAAGATTTGGCTCGTCGATTATTCGGAGATGGTCAGGCCGTGGGCCAAGTCCTTACGACTGAAATGACACATATCCGACCCGATACACCATCGAAGTATACGTTGGAGGTTACTGGGGTTTTTAAAAACCTTCCCGCCAATTCTCATATGGAGGTGGAGGCCTTGCTCTCTGCTAGCACTGACCCGAGATTGGAAGACTATCATTTCGCTCATTTTAACACCAGTACTTATTTTTTGCTACATCCCCAGACAAAACCTGCTGAGCTTGCTGCCAAACTCACTTCTTTATACGAAAGACATCTGGATCCAGACCGCGAGCCGGTATTGCTTAGTGCTCGCCACGGATTAACGCCGATTACGGCGATTCATATGCAGGCTACTGGAGGCCCGACCTACTTATACATTTTTGGAGGAGTTGCCCTACTGTTATTGCTAATCGCAATGATCAGCTACGTAAACATGGTCACCGCTCAGGCGAGTCGCCGATCTATGGAAGTGGGTCTGCGTAAGGTACTAGGTTCTAACCGAAAGCACCTGATTGGTCAATTTTTAACAGAATCCATTGTATTAAGTGGGTTGGGCCTGGTGCTGGCCATCGGGACCGTATGGCTATTTCTAGAGCCGATCAACGAGATGCTCAATCTTCAGCTCTATGTCCGTCAGTTATTGAATCCTCAGGTCATTGTCGGAATACTATCTATTTGGTTCTTATTGGGCGTTTTGGGAGGAAGTTATCCTGCCTTTTTCTTATCTGCTTTTCAACCCATTACCGTAATGAAAGGGCAGAAGAACAGAGGCGTTCCGATCCGCCGGGCTTTAATTGCTGTGCAGTTTACAGTGGTTTTGTTCGTGCTGATCTGCACAGGTATGATCTACCAACAATTGCAGTTCATGCGGGCCAAGAATTTGGGGTTTGACCGAGATCAGATGCTGCAGTTGGGACTAGAAGGTGCAGATGCAGCAGAAAAATACACTGTTCTTAAAGAGCAATTATTGCAGCACCCTGGGATTAGCAGCGTATCGCAGTCAAGTTTTATGCCTGGAATGTCGCAGATGCCTAGGCGGCCCATTAGTGCGGAAGGGGAGGCTGGTCCAGAACCACAGTTTGTACATTTTGGACGAATCGATGATGATTTCTTTGAAACTATGGGCATTGAACTTGTGGCTGGGAGAAACTATTCTCCCGAATTCCCTGCTGATGATACTACAGCCGTCATCGTGAACCAGGCTTTCTGCCGCAACTTCGGTATTGAAAACCCAATTGGGGCAAGGATTCGGATGGGCGATAGCGGAAACCCAAACTATGAAACTATTGTAGGTGTAGTGGAGGATTTTCATCAAAGTAGCTTGCACGAGCCAATAGCCTCACAGCTTTTCTTCCGAGCTTCTGGCTTACAGGTCGGGATAAAACTAAGCGGAGATGTCCCTAATTCTATTTCTCATCTACAAGACAAATGGTCTGGACTCTTCCCCAATACTCCTTTTTCCTTCCAGTTTCTAAACGAAGGCTTGGACCGACTATATGAGGCGGACCAGATTCGAGGTCGAATATTCTTCAGCTTATCCTTGATGACCTTGTTTATTGCTTTTTTAGGGCTTTTTGGTTTGGCTTCCTTTGTGGCTAGTCAACGAGACAAGGAGTTGGCCGTCCGGAAGATCGTTGGTGCGAAATGGACAGATCTAGTCTCTTTATTGACACGAGACTTCCTCTGGCTGGTCTTGTTAGCAGCTGTACCAGCCTTTGTTGGAGCTTGGTTTCTGATTAAGAACTGGCTAGCCGATTTTGCTTATCAGGTGCCCATCAACTACGGACTGTTCATAGCAGTACTAGCATTCACCTTGCTGTTTGTCCTGTTTATCACAGGGCTCCACGCTGTGCGGGCGGCGAGTTTAAGTCCGGCCGAGGCACTGAAATCTGAGCGATAAAGTACTATATTAGCTGACCTTTTCTCAGCTAAAGCAATACAATGGCTACCAAGAAAGAATTTCTAACACAAACAGTATCCGGGCTTTTAGAAAAGCTCACAGAGGATCAAGAACCACACTTTGGCCTAATGACCCCTCAACATATGATTGAGCATTTGACTTCCATTATTAAAAGCTCAGTGAAGCGCTATGGAGAACCAGATCCTGCATTGGCCGAACGTCAGGCTGGATTCAAGCGATTTATTGATAAAGGGGCTGTTTTTAAGCATAGACCGAGTGATAAAACGAAGGCGGATTTGCCAGCCTTAAGGTATAATACTTTTGAAGAGGCGACTCCGCAAATCATGGTGGCCATTCAACGTTTCTACGATCACTACGAGCAAAATCCTGGCTTTAAGTCTTACCATGCCTTCATGGGAGAGCTGGACTTCGAAGCCTTAGAACTATTTCATTATCAGCATCTCCGGTTTCATTTTTGGCAATTTGGACTTTTGCCTGATTATCCCTAATGCTGTGTATCTCCCAACCTAATCACTCCCTATTAGTGTCTTCCTTGATAAAACTACAATGGTATCAAGGTTTTCACTAACTATGTTGATCAGCTTGACTATCTTGACTCTCCAGGCCCAGTATATTGTAGGCTTCAAAAGTGGCGTGACGAGAGCTTGGGAGGAGAATGGTAATGTAGAACGGCCAGGCAATGCAAGTCCTTATGTGAATGGCTTCCAATTGTCTACATTGGCCTACTATAAAATCACGCCTACCATATGGCTGGGAATCGAACCTGGATATGTGCAAAGAGGAGCTGCCCGAAGGCCTGGATTCCTTGTTTTTGATCGAAGCACCTACCTGCGTACCAACTATGTAGAATTACCGTTGTTTTTGGCTGCACACTTCCCGCTATTTTCGGAAAAGGTCTTCCTCAGACCTAAATTGGGAATAGGTACGTCTATCGTCGTCTCTGCCTTTGAAGATATTTTCAGTAGTACAACAGGTAGGAAAATCAGGCGGACTCGCCTTTATTTTGATGGTAGGGATCCCATTCGTCGCTGGGATTCTGGACTGTACGGCGGTCTTACTCTTTCTGCGGATCTTGGGCATCATCAGATAATTGTCGAAAGCAGTTATTATCACGGTATACCAGATGTGGACTTCATTGTGACTTCTAGAAACCGAAGTTTACAAATCAAACTGGGTTTTATGATTCATCTTTAGCCAATCTGCATCCAATTCAACAAGAGTCCCCAACCTCTGCCCCTCCTCCATCCGTCTACCTAGTTAAAAATATGGAGCTATGAAAAATTGTAGATACCTATTGCTAGTCTTATTCTCTTTCATGGTCATTGCCCTTCAAGCCCAATTTGTGATCGGTATGAAAGGCGGTACGACGAGAGCCTGGGAAGAATATGGGAATGTGAATACACCGGATGGAGCCAATATTCATGTCGATGGCTTCCAATTGTCTGCCATGGCTTATTACAAGCTGAATAATACCTTTTGGGTGGGTGTGGAGCCGGGTTGGGTGGAACGAGGAGCTGCCTGCGAACCAGGTTTTATCATCTTTAATAGTGACACGAAACTTCGATTGAATTATGTGGAGATGCCAGTCCTGGCCATGGCTCAAGTCCCTCTATTCAGGCAAAAGATCTTATTGCGGATGAAGGCTGGCTTTGGGGCTGCTTATGTGACTAGTGCCTTTCGCGAAGTTCGTGATCTAAATAATATTGAACCTACTGTTCGCAGTCGACTCACTTTTGATAATGAGGGAGCTATGCAGCGATGGGATTATGGCCTCTATGGTGGCTTAATTCTTTCTTATAAAATCGGAAAACACGAAATAATGATGGACGGAAATTATTATCACGGGCTTCCCGATGTTGATGCTGTTTTTACCTCTCGAAACCGGACTGTGAATATTAGTTTGGGCTATATGATACACCTCCCTTTTAGGTAAGTTACCTATAGAAATCAACTGCTTGCAGGAGCATCCGCAATTTTCGTTGCTACGATTATTCCGGTGGACCAACTCATTTTAGTTAAATGAAATTGTGAGTGCTCCTCCAAGTGATGGATCAATGAGGCTGCTTTTGCATGATGCCCCTCTGGCCAATCTTCAGCAGGTGTCATATCATCAATTATATAAAAGCCGCCTGGCTTTATCAACGCCAAGGTTTCATCCAAGTCAAAATACTTACCTGGCCAGGCATCTGCAAAGATGAGATCAAATAAAGGACCTTGATAGGCTTTAATCCATTCTCCACCGTCTTTGCATATGATTTCCACCCGCTTATCCTTACCAAAGTACCCCCTCGCAATTGCACTTAGCTGTGGGTCATTATCTATGCTATATATTCGAGCATGTTGATTCAATCCTTCTATCATCCAGCAAAGAGACAATCCAATTCCTGTTCCCAATTCCAAAAAGTGACCCCCAGGTTTACTGGCGACTAGCGTTTGCAGCAAAGCCCCGATATATCGGTCAGAAGGCATTGTAAATCCAATTTCTTGACATTCTTTTTCCAATTGCTGCAAAAGTGGAGGTGTTGAAGTGAAGATTGTGTCATTCATATTTAGCGATTTATGGTTTTACCAGTTGTATCTAAGATGCAGGCCTAAATGTCTAGTGTTTCGAAAAATTCTGCAAGACCATAAAATGAATTATCTACGATGCCTAAAATGCAAATTTGGGAATCAAATGATGATTCATTGTTAAGCCCTTGGTGACTGAATTTCCAAATATCTAAGGGGCAGAACGGACGTAGTACTAAAGCAATTGAATTGCACCAAAAAGAAGGGCGATCATTGCCTGAAAAGTCAGTGCAGAATTATAAACCGCAATGGCTATAAATTCGAAATAAAATTTTGCTCGTGTTCGTGCACAGTATTATTGGGTTTTTACTACCTTCACTCCTGCAATTAACCTACAACTTACATTGAAAGGCTAATTGATGCTGAAATCTTCCCTTTGAGGAGTTTCACTCGCCTATATCATTTTATCAATCTTTATGATTTGGAGAAATCCAAAATCAGCCTTGTACATGGTGCTTCCAGCTGTGTATAAGACAGGATTTTGCAATTATTGAGTTCACAAATTTCACAAAACTTACAAAATACGAGTTATGAGGAACCGTTTACTTTGGTTGCTGCTGATGGTACTTTTATCTGCAGGAACCTACGCTCAAAGGACAATTACAGGAACGCTGGTTTCTGCTGATGGAGAGCCTTTGATTGGAGCGAATGTTTTGGAAGTGGGAACGACCAATGGTGTTTCTACCGATCTTGACGGGAATTACTCCATTACCGTTCAAGACAATGCTTCCTTAGAATTTTCCTATACAGGATATGTATCACAAGTGCGTAAAGTGGGCGTTAGCAATGTACTGAACTGCACATTGGAAGAGGGCGTTGCTTTAGGCGAAGTAGTAGTTACGGCACTGGGTATTGAACGTCAGAAGAAAGCCTTGGGGTATTCTGTCACAGAGGTGGGAGGTGAAGATTTTACAGAAGCGCGTGAAGTTAATATTGCCAACGCCTTATCGGGTAAGATTGCTGGTGTGAATGTGAGTAATATTGCATCCGGTCCGGCCGGGTCTTCTCGCGTAATTATTCGTGGTAATAGTTCGCTAACGGGTAATAACCAGCCACTATATGTAGTAGATGGTATTCCTATTGATAATGCCAACCTTGGGGCTGCCGGAATGTGGGGTGGTTCAGATGGAGGTGACGGTATATCAAGTGTCAACCCAGATGACATAGCAACGATTAGTGTACTAAAAGGAAATACTGCTGCTGCATTATATGGCTCTAGAGCCAGTAATGGGGTAATATTAATCACGACAAAGAGTGGTTCAAAACGAGAAGGCGTTGGTATTGACTTGAGTTCAAACTTTACTTTTGAGCGGATCATTGACACCTATGATTTTCAGACGGAATATGGTGCTGGAAACCGAGGAGCGAAACCAGCTACTGAGGCTGAGGCACTGGAATTTGGGCTTTCTGCCTGGGGAGATCGCTTGGACGGTTCTTCTGTGGTACAGTTTGATGGAGTATCTCGTCCATATTCTGCGACAGGTAATAACTTAGATACTTATTACCAAACTGGAGGAACTTGGACAAATTCTATGAGTTTGTATGGTGGAAATGATGCCTATAACTTCCGTTTTGGTATCACCAATCTTCAAAATGAAGGTATTGTTCCCAACTCAGGAGTAGATCGCAATACTTTCACTTCCAAAATAAGTGGCCGCTTTTTTAATCGATTGTCAGCTTCCATTAGTGGTTCTTATAGTACAGAAGATGTTCAGAATCGCCCTAGATTGTCAGATGCACCTGGTAATGCGAACTATATCGTAGCCAACCTACCTCCGAACATTAATGTAGGAGACATGGCTGGACCGAATGGTAATGGTACCAATGAAGAAGGGGTAGAATTGGAAACAGATAATAGTATTTTTGTTACCAATCCATATTTTGCAGCCCATCGCTTTGAAACAAATGACACACGTAATCGCTTGATTGGTAATGTGACTTTGCGTTATGACTTTACAGACTGGTTGTATTTGCAAGGCCGTATAGGTATTGACCAATATACTTCTAGAAGAAGGAACCTTACCCCATATGGCACCGGATATAGTCCACTTGGACAGCTCAGTGAATTGGAGCGTAGATTTACCGAGGTCAACAAAGACTTCTTACTAGGAGTAGACAAAAAATTCGGCATCTTTGGATTGAATGCTTTTGTTGGAGGTAACCAAATGGCTCAAGAACGCGAAACTATCGGTGGTGGAGGTAGCCAATTTAGCATACCTTTCCTCGAGACGCTTAGCAATCTAGCTAATCAGAGCATTTCTTATGGTATTTCAGAAAAAGCAATCAACTCGCTTTATGGTTCTGTAGAGGTGTCTTTTAGAGATTACTTGTTTGTTACAGCTACAGCTCGCCAAGACTGGTTCTCTACGCTTTCAAACATCGCGATTGAAGGAGAAGACAACAGTATCTTGTATCCGTCAGTAGGAGCTAGTTTTATCTTCTCCGATGCCATGCAACTACCTTCTTGGTTTACTTTCGGTAAAATTCGTGGTTCTTGGGCACAAGTAGGTGGAGACACTGATCCATATAATTTGGCCTTGACCTATGGCCTAGTAGGACAGGGTCACTTAGGTAATCCTTTGGGCCGTATCGCGCAAGGGCGAATTCCAAACGCCAACTTGATTCCACTTTCCAATACTGAAATAGAAATTGGATTTGACCTTCGTTTCTTGAATAATCGATTAGGAATCGATTTTGCCTATTATGATCGTCAGACAGATGATGATATCCTGAATGCTTCTGTATCTGCGACTTCTGGTTATGGTTCTCAAGTGGTAAACGTAGGACAACTAAGTAATAAAGGAATTGAATTGTTGATTACAGCTTCGCCCGTAAGAAAACCTAATTTTCAATGGGATGTTTCTTTAAACTTGGCTAAGAACGATAGCAATGTAGAAAGCCTTCTTGATCCAGATAATGATGAGAAAGCAGGTACAAATGAAGCCGAAAACATTAGAGTAGCAGAAGCAAGAAGCCGTAACGCTTATATCCACCATCTAGAGGGATTTCCATATAGTGCTATCATGGGATTTCAATATGCTAGAGATGCCTCAGGTGCGATTATGTTGGATGACAATGGCTTACCCACACAAGGGGAATTTGGTGTGTTAGGTATTGGAGTGCATGACATTACAGCCGGATTGAATAACACCTTGACCTACAAAGGCCTAAGTTTGAGTTTCCTATTGGATATGAAAACAGGAGGTGATATTTATTCGGGTACGAACCGTACAGCTTATGGTTCTGGATTGCATAAAAATACACTAGAAGGACGCGAAACTGGAAATATTACTTTAGCTGATGGAGGTACGACCAAGTTGGATCCTGCGGATGTACAAGATTATTGGGGACGCCTGACAGGAATTACTGAGGAATTCGTCTACGATGCTAGCTTTATTAAGTTACGCCAGATGACGCTTAGCTATCGATTGCCTAATTCATTAGTAGAGAAATCTCCATTTTCTGCAGTGAGTATATCTCTGGTAGGACGTAACCTTGGTTTATTATCTAGTAATGTAGATAATATAGATCCAGAAGCAACCTATAATAATGCTAATGGACAAGGATTGGAGTGGTTTGGTGTACCACAAACTAGAACTTTTGGTTTTGACTTAAACATCAGTTTCTAATAGCCTAATGTATGGCTATTTCGTAAAACACAAAAAGCGTAAAAGATGAAAAATACCATCATAAAATTCACTTTATCTTTACTGTTGGTGTCAATGGTCCTCGTCTCCTGTGACGACGGCTTTGAGGACCTTAACGTCAATCCGACGCAAGCCAATGAAATAGATCCTGGCTTCCAGTTTACCTATGTGCAATTGCAAACTTCAGGAGAGCGATATGAAAATTGGCGAGCTGTTTTGATTTATTCTTCAACAATGATGCAGCACTTGGCTGCACTACCAGGTTACTGGTCAGGAGATAAGTACCTATACAATGCTGGTTATGCTTCTTCACTGTGGGATCGTGCCTATAGCAATCAGGTTCGTGATATTGAAGATCTTTATACCAGATTACAAGGAGATCCAGAATCTATAAACCTATTTGCTGCCGTAAGAATTTGGCGAGCTGTGATTTATCAGCGCCTTACAGATTTGTACGGAGATATTCCTTACTCTGAAGCAGGCAAGGGCTTCATTGACGGCAATGTTTCCCCGAAATATGATACCCAGGAGTTCATTTATATGGATATGCTGAATGAGATCAGCGAGGCAGTTTCTAGTTTTGATAGTGGAGCAAAAACTTTTGGTGGAGCAGATATTGTATTCGGTGGTAATGTTGACCAATGGAAGAAATTTGGAAATTCCCTAATGCTTCGTTTGGGAATGCGTCTTTCCAAAGTTAATCCTACAGAAGCCCAAGCTTGGGTGACTAAGGCCATTGCAGGAGGTGTAATGGATGACCTTTCTGATACGGCTTTTGTACCTCATACAGATGGTCCTAGCGGTGTAAATAACAATGGTATCGGTGATGTTTTTGCTGCGGATGGCAATCAGCACCTTAGCCGAACCTTTGTAGAATGGATGCGTGAGCGAGGCGATCCTAGATTGGATGTTTTTAGCTCTGTGCCAAGTGGATCTGCTCCGATGGGCTTGCCTAATGGCTATGATGCGACCACTATACTTACCGATCCTGTTGCTAATGGGTGGGTGGAGTTAGATGGAGATGGCAATGTTGATTTCACCAAAATTAGCGATGTCAATCCAGTATTGGTAACTCGGGCCTCTCCTATGATGTTCCAAAGTTATGCTGAAGTTGAGTTGTTGCTAGCTGAAGCAGCCGTAAGGGGTTGGGGAGCCACAGGTGCCGCTGACCACTATGCGAAAGGGATTCGAGCAGCGATGCAGCAATGGGGAACCATGTATGATGGCAGCACCATGATCGATGATGCTACTGTAGATACTTATTTGGCCAATAACCCATTTGACGAAGCGAATGGCCTGAAGCAAATTGGGGAGCAGTATTGGGCGGCTACGTTCTTGAATGAATATGAAGCCTATGCCAATTGGCGTCGAACAGGTTTCCCTGAGTTAGTGCCTGTTCAGTACGATGCAGCACTTCCTATTACCAATGGTAATATTCCTAGAAGACTGGTTTATCCTCAGTCTGAGGCTGGTGTAAACGCAGATAACTTCAATGCGGCGGTGGCCAATCAAGGACTGCCAACCGAGTTTTCTCAGATGCTAAACTTCCCTGTATGGTGGGATAAGCAATAAGCAATGTAAATAGACATTTGCAATGGATTAGTCGATATTATACAATAGGAATAATATCGACTTCTCCATTTTTAGAGGAGTAGTAATGCAATTATGCAGTAATAAATAGTGTTGTTGTAATTCTGTGGATTCTCCCAATTGTACCCAATAATTCCCAAAATACCCTTGAAGTATTGATGAGGCAATGGTTCAACTTTAATAAGTGCTAAAATATGGCTTTATTAGACCGCAACAATTGTCAGAGAACCGCTTATATTTGAATGTCACCTAAGCTATATGCACATGAAATGGCTCCGGAATCTCCTGTTTGGAATCTTAGGCTTGCTCGCTCTGCTTTTATTGGTCTTCATCTATTCCATTCGTACTCACGTGGGGATAGGCCGATTTCAGCAATGGGAAAAAGAGGAGACCGCTGCTGCTCCAGCACAAAATTCCATTACAGCTCAGTTTGTAGGGGTGAGTACCTTGTTATTTAGCGATGGAACAACTAATATCCTAATCGATGGCTACTTTACCAGGCCTAGTGCTATAGACCTGATTTTTGGAAAGATTGAACCCAATGAGGAAGACGTTAAATGGGGGTTAAAGCGCTTAGGTGTGACCACCCTTGATGCGATCTTGGTGGTACACTCTCATTTCGATCATGCCATGGATGCGCCTCTCGTTGCGAAATTGACAGGAGCCCCTGTTTATGGCTCTAGCTCCACCGCAAATATATGTAGGGGGTTGGATCTTAATGAAAACCTGATTAAGGGCTTCGAAAATAATCAGCCCATACAGCTCGGCGCTTTCAAGGTAACGCCCATTTTATCTAAGCACTATGAATTTGCAAACCCCAAGGTGAGAGAGAAAGCACTTGGTGGGAACCAAGAGATAACGGAACCCTTAATCCCTCCGGTTAAACCGGATGCCTACAAAATGGGGGGCGCTTACACCTTATATTTTGAACATCCATCTGGTACTTTCCTATTGCAAAGCAGTGCTGGCTGGAAAGCGCATACCTTAGATAGTGTAAAAGCAGAAATAGTACTGCTAGGGATTGGTGGTCTTGGAGCCCAAACAGGAGATTACCAACAAACGTATTTTGAGCAGGTGGTGGATCAAGTACAGCCCAATGAGGTATTATTGATCCACTGGGATGCGCTGTCTGGATCTATCAGAAAACCAATCCAAGGCGAAGTACTACTCATTGATAAATTGATGGGAAAAACGATCCAGAGTTTTGAGGCGGTGGAACGAGAAATGACTAAGCGGCCTGAAATAACAACCTATATTCTTCCACAATGGGAAAAGCGAGTCTTATTCAGACCTGCTGATTATTAGTTGATAGATCATTGGTAAACGGTAAAAGAAAATAATTCGATCTGGTTTTTAGGCAAAGATCCTTATCTTAAAGCCGATCAAAACGGAAAACATAACTCATGCAGATAATTGAATCTCCAAAGATGTATGATGCCATTATTGTCGGCTCCGGGGCGGGCGGCGGTATGGCCACAAAAGTTCTCGCCGATGCGGGTCTAAAAGTCGCACTGGTAGAGGCTGGTAGTTTCTTCGATCCGAAGGATGAACATACTAGAACTCAATTAAAATTTCCTTGGCAGTCTCCACGTAGGGGGGCCAGTTCCACAAGAGCCTTTGGGGATTATGATATGTCCTGGGGTGACTGGAAGGTAGATGGAGAACCCTATACCAATAAGGGTGATACCGATTTCTGGTGGTGGAGGGCCCGAATGTTAGGTGGACGGACGAATCACTGGGGACGTATTTCTCTTCGATTTGGTCCAGATGACTTCAAGCATAAGGATATTGATGGCCTAGGGGAAAACTGGCCCATCGGTTATGATGACATCAAGCCTTATTATGATCGACTAGATAAAATGGTCGGTGTATTTGGCTCGAAGGAAGGCTTACCGAATGACCCGGATGGTTTCTTCTTACCTCCGCCTAAGCCCAGGCTACATGAATTATACTATATAAAGGGCGCAAGAAAAGCCGGTGTCCGTGTTATTCCATCGAGGTTATCAATACTGACTAAACGGATCAATAAAGAAAGAGGTGTTTGCTTCTACTGTAGCCAGTGTAATCGCTCTTGTAGTATGTATGCGGATTTTTCTGCTGGTTCCGTCCTTGTTTTTCCAGCTATGAAAGGTGGCCAAGTGGACTTGTACACAGATAGTATGGTCCGGTCCGTTACGACCAATAAAGAAGGAAAGGCAACAGGTGTTTCTTACATCAATAAAAAAGATCGCAAAGAATATCAATTGAGAGGTAAAGTAGTTGTACTAGGCGCTTCAGCTTGTAGTACTGCTCGAATCCTACTCAACTCCAAGAGCACCCAACATCCGAATGGATTAGGCAATAGCAGTGATGTAGTGGGAAGGTACTTGCATGATTCAACGGGTGCAAGCCGTTCTGCCTTCGTCCCAGCTATGATGAATCGAAAGACCTATAATGAAGATGGGGTAGGAGGGATGCACGTTTATTCTCCCTGGTGGCTAGACAATAAGAAATTGGATTTTCCACGTGGGTATCACTTGGAGATCTGGGGTGGATTAGGAATGCCATCTTATGGTTTCGGTTTCAATGTAACCGAAATGAATAAATATATCGGCGGTGATATTGGAGGTTACGGCACTAAGCTCCGAGATGATGTGAAGCGTTTTTACGGAGCGGTGATGGGAATATCTGGGCGTGGAGAAGCCATTGCTCGTTATGATAACCGCTGTGAGATCGATCCTAATGTAGTTGACCAGTATGGTATTCCTGTATTGCGATTTGATTATAAGTGGTCTGATTATGAACGTAATCAGGCAAAGCATATGCATCAAACCTTCGAAGAGATTTTCGCCGGAATGGGTGCAGAGGTGATGGGCGAAACACCCGGAGCTGACCGAGATTATGGATTGGCTGCTCCCGGACAGATTATTCATGAGGTGGGGACCACACGTATGGGGGATAACCCAAAGACTTCAGTGACCAATAGTTGGAGCCAATTGCATGATGCGGATAATGTCTTTATTGTGGATGCAGGTCCGTTTGTATCTCAAGCAGATAAAAACTGTACCTGGACGATCATGGCTTTATCCATGAGAACCTCTGAACATATTGTTGAAGAATTAAAGAAAATGAACCTGTAAATCATGGATAGAAGAGAATCATTAAAAACCTTGATGGTAGGGACATTAGCAGGCGCCTCTTTAGGTACTGTTGTAAGTTGTAAAACAGAAGGAGAAGGGCAGGAGGTAGATCAGTCCCAAGTTGCTGTAGATGAAGAAAAATTGTATGGTCGGCTGCCCGAGGAATTAGAGCGGGACGAAAAGATCATGAACTCAATTTATCTGAATGAGCACGAATTAGCAACCATTGCTATATTATGCGACATTATTTTGCCGGCCACAGATAATGCCGGATCAGCGGGGGATGCCAAAGTACCCGAATTTGTAGAATTTATTGTGAAAGATATTCCTAGCCATCAACTGCCCATGCGCGGCGGCTTAATGTGGTTGGATAGCGAATCTAATAGGCGTTTTAATACAGTCTTTAAAGATTGTAGTAATGAACAACAGATTGCTGTTGTTGAAGATATAGCTTATCCTGATCCAGAAAACAAGAAGCCAGAAATGGGGCCGGGGATTAAGTTTTTCAACCTCATGCGGAACTTAACGCTCACGGGCTATTACACCACTGAAATGGGCTTTAAGGATCTTGGTTATGTTGGGAACGCACCTAATTTCTGGGATGGAGTTCCACCAGAAGTGCTTGCGGAGCATGAAGTAGCCTATGAAGAAGAGTGGTTAGCTAAATGCGTGGATCAAAGTAAACGTGAGGTTACTGCAGAATGGGATGATGAAGGAAATCTCTTGACTTAAATCAGAATTTGAATGCCCATTATTCAGGCTGTTAGAGGAAAGCATCCGAAGATTGGCGAAAATTGCTTTATAGCAGAGAATGCTACGATTGTGGGTGAGGTTTCCATGGGAGATGATTGCAGCGTTTGGTTTCAAACGGTAATCCGTGGCGATGTGAATAGCATTACCATAGGAAATAAGGTTAACATCCAGGATGGTGCGGTCATCCATGCTACTTACCAGAAAGCGGCGACTGTCATTGGTAATAGTGTTTCCATCGGCCATCGGGCCATTGTACATGGCTGTACACTCAAAGACAATGTTCTAATTGGTATGGGAGCCATCGTGATGGATCATGCTGTCGTGGAAGAAAACTGTCTGATTGCGGCTGGAGCTGTAGTACTTGAAAACATGCGCTGCGAATCTGGATATATCTATGCTGGGGTTCCTGCTAAGAAAATCAAGGCGCTCAGTGCGGCGCAGTTTAGTGATACAATTGATCGCATAGCTAATGCTTATTTGATGTACGCAGGATGGTTTAAGGAGGAATGAGGAAAAGAAGTTGGTTAGCTTAAGAAGCTATTTGAATTTAACACCTCGATTTTGTTATGGCCCATTTCGAGCCTCTTTTCGTTAGCCAAATCCTCGTTTAGCGCTGCTAAACTCCGGTTTTGCTGGCTCAATTGACTCGAAAACCTTCTATAACAAATTTCAACAGCTAAACTCAAATAGCTTCTAAAGAAAGCAAAAAATTAGGGGCTATTTCAAATGATTTGAAATAGCCCCTATCTGTTTTAGGTGTTTACCTAAACCCGCTTAGGTTTATTTATTAACTACAAATTTCTTCGTAATTCTACCCGTTGGCGTCATCATATGCATGATGTAGATACCAGCAGGGTACCGGTTTACGTCTACGGTCGTTTCTAATTGACCTTGTGCACCGCGGAATTGCTCCTGGCTCATGGTTCTACCTTGAAGATCGGTCACCTGAAGAATCACATCTTCTGTTGAGGTGATATTGAACCTTACGGTCAATTGATCTTGTACAGGATTAGGGAACAATTGTAGTTGATTAGTTGGAACGAATGCTTCTTTAGCAATCTTCAACTCACCCGCTGGCTGCTCAGGCTCTACTAAAGCTCCACTAGATTGACAACCAGAGATTACTACATCATCAATATAGATATAGTCAGAATTTGCAGATGCGTCGCAGCGGAAGCGTAGACGAGTATTAGAAGAGAACGTTCCAGTAATTATTACGGATTCGAATTCACGGGTATTGTTTGAGAAATCTGATCCCGCTACCCAGGTAGCTACGGTGGTATAGGAAGAACCGCCATTAGTAGACACCTGTAACCAGAAATCTTCTCCATTTTCCATTAACCTTGGAAGGAAATTGAAATCTACGGTCAATTCTTCATAAGAAGAAAGGTTAAGATTATCCGTAGTCATCACAGATGAAGAAGTATTATCTCTCAGACGAACTGGGCGACCAGATCCACCATTTGCATAAGGTGCATCATTGGCACTTCTGCGACAGTCAGATCCACCATCATTCCAGATACCCCAAGAGCTATTGAAGTTATTGGAGTTGATCACCACATAAGTACATTCACCGCCATTACATGGAGGACAATCAGGACCACCACAGTCTACACCTGTTTCTTGACCATTTTGGATGCCATCATCACATGTTGGAGTTACACAGCCTGTTGTAGTAAATACAAAGGAAGCGCTCCATGAGCTGGTGTTGCCTGTACAGTTGGATTGTACTTGGAATTCATATTCAGTACAAGCCGTCAAGCCTGTATAGTTAACCGGAGAAGATAGGTTGTTTCCAGTTGTCCAGGTGGAAGTTCCCGTAGCACGTGCTCGGACATTATAGTCTGCCGCTCCTGATACACTACTCCAAGTCAATGAAGCGTCTACATCATTAGGAGAGGCTCCTAAACCGCTAGGAGTATCACAAGGACATGGTGCACAATCAGGGCCACCACAATCAACGCCAGTTTCTTGACCATTCTGGATGCCGTCAGAGCAGGTTGGGCCTGATCCTCCGCCTACACAGAAATTGGTCGTTTCTGAAGATCCAAAGTTGCCGCCGCTAGCTAGGGTTGATCCATCAGAATCATCAGTTAAAGTATAACTACCGGAGCCATAAGAGCAGCAAATTCCGTCGCCATAACTATCATTAATGATAAAATCATAACATCCATCAGCTGACAAGCAGATGTTTTCAACCACAGTGGAACCGTCTGGCTGAGAACCATAAGTGCCTCCAGAGGCCACAGTAGTTCCACCACTGTTGCGGATAATCCAACTGGTTTCTTCTGGATAATTATCTAGGTTAATGGTTAAAGTGACGCTTGGTCCTGCACATGGGCAAGGAGCACAGTTTGATCCACCACAATCAACACCGGTTTCATCACCATTCTGAATACCATCAGAACAGGTAGGACATGCTGGACAATCAGGGCCACCGCAATCAACGCCGGTTTCATTACCATTTTGAATATTATCCGTACAAGTAGGAGGGCCACAAGGTGCCGTACAACTTGCGTTTGCTACGGAGTTTCGGATAACATTGCCAGGCTGAGGGCCAAAGCCTTCGTTGAGGTTAATACCTACACTTTGCAAGTGACAGTAAGACATGATGGTTCCTCCTTGAGATGGGAAGCCAGGTAAGCTACAGCTGCCTTCTGTTCCTCCCGCACAACCATCAATGGCTGTATTGTTGCCATTCCAAACGCAAGCATGAGTGTGACGAGATCCCCAAAGGTGACCAAATTCATGTGTTACAACCATTACAGACCAAGAATAAGTAGGCACATTGGAGTAAGATCCTTCAATGCTACTAAAGCTCAGGCTGTTGTCAGAGTTGTTGTTGCAAATACCGGAGAAACCTGCAGCAATACCACCACTAGCTTGATAGGAGAGTAGTTGTCCAAGGTCTCCATTGAAGCTACCTAGATTGTTTTGGAAATCACTTAGCATCCCTGAACTACTATTGCTAGAGTAGGGGCTAGGTGTATCCCAAACTACGATTTGTGATACCACGGAGGCAATACTTTCATTGGCATAAAGTGTGATTACCTCATTCATTAGGCCTGTAACATAAGCTGCAGTCCCACTACCTTTATCTTGGTAGATATCATAATCTGCTTCCATGTACAAGCGGATACAATCACCAACAGCTCTAGCTCCTCCCCATTTGTATTCTAGGTCTTTGCGCTTATATCCAATACCATCATCAGGCATGGCACAAGTAAATTCTCTTCGAGTAAAAACATTTAGATCATCGTAAGCAATATGCTTTCCATTAGCAGAGGCTTCTTGCAAGCGACCTAAGACAATGTTGCCTTCGTCATTGCTAATTAATCCCATCACCTCTCCATCCAAAATACTGATGGCTGCAATGGATCGCTCATCACCTTTGATGATTCCACGGTAATGAACACCGAGATCAACCTCCAATTCAGAAGCATCATATCCTCTTGTGACCTTGAAGTCAGCGGTTAGGATGTCTACTTTAACCAACTCCAATTCAATGTTATTCGTAAAATTGACTGGTAATCGGAGACTAATCGTTGAGGGCTGATCTTTCTGGAGTGTACGTACTTGATTCCAGTTGACATCGAATAAACTGTACTCAGTTATGTCTTCTTCAATCTTAACATCTTCCCTTTTGGTTTGGGAGTCAAGTTGTAGAAGATCGACCGACTGGAATGTAGAAGATAGCTTTTTAGCATCTTTAACAAGATCGATTGGTTTTCTAGCATCGGATTGGGCGAATCCATTACTAATAAAAATGGCTAGCATTAGGATAGGTAGAAAAACTTTCTTCATTATGTGAAGTTTTGGTTGCAGAAAAATACTATTTAGGTATTAGCGTGTTTATAGTGTTTGACATACAAAAGATACAGGCTTCTCCACTATAATATTAGTGTAAGCAATAATCTCCTGCGCCAATTAGCAGTTGCTTATTGGTATAATGAATACAGGTTTACCAGACTATATAGACTGATAGTACATTGAAAAGCTATGGTATAAAACTGTAGAAACTGGGTTTTGCCGGGAAACTTAATGTTGTAAGATAAATATCCTGATGATCACCAGGGATTACTTTCCGAACATTTTAGAACGTTGCGAACTAGGGTTTGCACCTATGGTGCGATGTAGGGGAGATTCTTTTTCCAATGGGAAAAAGAATTACTTAAAGAGAGAATTTTTAGTCTTACAGAAGACAAAGTAAATATAGGAAAATATTTGTTGTTTAGAAAACATATTTTCGAAAAGCTTAATGCAATAGTTTTTTTAAAGGCAGGACCGCTATCAATTAATAATAGCGGCCCCACAACTTTATGGCTTAATGAAAAGAAAAATTTGCCAAAATGCTTTACTTGATCAGAACAAATTTCTTGCTTCGTCTTTCCTTGTCAGTGATCAAGTGTAAAATGTAAATCCCTTGCGGATAAGGGCTAACCTCTACTGAGGTGTCATTAGTCCCTTTTATGGCTAAGAAATCTTGTTGTTTGATTATCCTACCTTGCAAATCAGTAAGTACGATTTGAGTTTCAGAAGGATAGGATAGACTAAATTTAACAGACAGTAAGTCTCGCACGGGGTTCGGAAATACATTTAACTCTCCTACTGAAACTGGCGCAGCCTCTTCTTTTGTACTAGCCGTAGTTGGAGCCTCTTGTAAGTTCTGCCCCACAGTACAGCCAGTAATTTCGATATCATCGAGGTATACATAATCACTATTTGTTGAAGCATCACACCGGAAGCGCAGCTTAGTATTGGAGCTGAACGGGCCAGGAATTACGACGGAGTCATAATATCGGACATTGTTCTGGAATTCATCTCCTCTATTCCATTCTTCTACGGTTTCGAAGGTTCCACCATTATCTGAGGAGATTTGTAGCCAAAAATCTTCATTGGGATTATCCATGCTTCTTGCATAGTAGGTAAAGCTAATAGTGATTTCTTCAAATGTAGAGAGGTCTATTGCATCAGTAGTCGTATACGAAGAGCTACTATTGTCCCGCAAACGTACAGGTTTGCCAATACCGCCAGAAGCGTATGGCGCATCTATACTAGCTCTTCGGCAATCAGATCCACCATCATTCCAAATGCCCCAATTGGTATTGAAGTCATTGAAATTGATTAATTCCTGCTGACATTCGACGGGCGGACAATCTGGACAGCTTGAGCCACCGCAATCAATACCTGTTTCATCTCCATTCTGGAATCCATCGTCACAACTTGGCTCTGTCGGGCAGCTTGGGCATTCAGAGCCACCACAATCTATCCCCGTTTCATCACCATTTTGTACGCCATCTTCACAGCTGGGTGCATCCGGTTCACCTACACAGAAATTGGTACTTTGTACAGAACCAAAATTACTACCTGTGGCAAGGACGGTACCATTGGAGTTCAGGCTTAGTTGATAGTAGCCTTCTCCGTAAGTACAGCAGATACCATCTCCATAGGTGTCGTAGAACACAAGATCGTAACACCCATCTAGGAGGCAAAACTCTTCGGTTACAATGCTACGATCAGGCAAATCACCATATGTACCTCCTTGTGCAATTACGCTATTGTCTTGCTTGATTTCCCACCTTGTCTCCTGAGGGAAGTTATCTAGTTGAATAAGGAGTGTTACTTCTGTGCCGGTACAACTACAAGGGGCACAATCTGGTCCACCGCAATCTACACCTGTTTCCTGTCCATTCTGGATACCATCGGTGCAAGTGGGTTCCACAGGGCAATCTGGGCAGTCTGGTCCACCACAATCTACACCTGTCTCATCTCCATTTTGCACACCGTCTTCGCAAGTGGGGCAATCCGGGCAATTTGGTCCACCACAATCTACACCCGTCTCATCTCCATTTTGCACACCATCTTCACAAGTGGGGCAATCCGGGCAATTTGGTCCACCACAATCTACACCCGTCTCATCTCCATTTTGCACACCATCCTCACAAGTGGGGCAATCCGGGCAATCTGGTCCGCCACAATCTACGCCCGTCTCATCTCCATTTTGCACACCATCCTCACAAGTGGGGCAATCCGGGCAATCAGGTCCGCCACAATCTACACCCGTCTCATCTCCATTTTGCACACCGTCCTCACAAGTAGGACAATCTGGGCAATCCGGTCCGCCACAATCCACGCCTGTCTCACCTCCATTTTGTACACCGTCCTCACAAGTAGGAACCACGCAGCCAGTGGTAGTGAAACTGAATAGCTCACTCCATTCACCTGTCGAGCTTCCGCAGTTGGATTGGACTTGGAACTCATAGGAAGTACATGAAGTAAGGCCCGTATAATTCACAGGAGGAGAAAGGTTACTACCTGTTGTCCAACTACTAGTCCCAATTTCTCGTGCTCTGATGTTGTAGTCTCCTGCTCCTGCTGCGTTGGCCCAATTTAAAGAAGCCGTCTCCTCATCTGGGGAAGCCGTTAGACCTGTTGGAGTATCACAGACGCAATCTGGGCAATCCGGTCCACCACAATCTACACCTGTTTCTTGACCATTTTGAATGCCATCATCGCAGGTGGGATCTGGGCTTTGACCTACACAAAAGTTGGTACTTTCTGAAAAGTCAAAATTGCCGCCAGATGCCAATGTTTCATTAGTATCATTATTCTTTAATTCATAGTTGCCACTGCCGTAAGAACAGCAAATACCATCTCCGAATGAGTCAAAAATGATGAAGCTGTAACAGCCTTCCGGTAGGCATAAATTTCTTGTTATGGTGCTTAGATCCGGCTCGCTACCGTAATTGCTACCGCTAGCAACCACATCTGTACTACTTCTAATTTCCCAACTTGTTTCCTCAGGATAATTATCGAATTTTAGCGTAAGCGTCACAGAAGCTCCTTCACAAGGACAGGGAGCACAGTTAGAACCACCGCAATCCACTCCTTGCTCATCTCCATTCTGTATGCCATCTTCACACGATGGGCAGTCAGGACAACTATCTCCACCACAATCTACACCGGTTTCATCTCCATTCTGTATACCATCATCGCAAGATGGAGGCCCGCAACTACTTAAGCAACTGGCATTGGCTACTCTATTCCGGATTACATTCCCAGGTTGAGGCCCAAATCCTTCATTGAAATTAATCCCAACACTTTGCAAGTGACAGTAGGACATAATAGTTCCCCCCTGCGAGGGATTGCCCGGTAGGGCACAACTGCCCTCCGTTGACCCAGCACAACCATCGATGGCTGTACTGTTACCATTCCAGACACACGCATGGGTATGTTGTGATCCAAATAGGTGGCCAAATTCATGGGCGATAACCATTACAGACCAAGAATAGGTAGGAACTGCTGAGTAGGAAGAACCAATACTACTAAAAGATAGTCGGTAATCCACATTTGATCGACATAAGCCATTAACATAGGCAATCCCGCCACTAGCTTGGTAGGACAACAATTGCCCTAAATCACCATTGATGCTAGTAATATGGTTTTCAAAATCAGATAACATGCCTGAGCTCGAACTGCTAGAATATGGGCTGGTAACATCCCAAACTACGATTTGAGATACTACGGCGCTTAGACTTTCGTTCGCATACAAGGTGATGACTTGATTCATCAGGCCAGTTACATAATTAGTTGCTCCCGCGACACCACCTTTATTGTCATGGATATCTTTATCCACCTCCATATATAATCGTACACAATCTCCTACATCTCGACTTTCAGTGGAATATTGAAAATCAAGATCCTTTCGTTTGTAGCCAATACCACTGTCATCTGTTCCACACGTAAAGGCTTGGCGTTGGAAAACAGAGAGGTCATCATAAGCAATATGCTTACTGGAATTTCCATTGTTTTGGAGTTTTCCGATGACAATATTTCCCTCCTTAGAACTAACCAAACCAATTACTTCATCTTCATAAATACTGATGGCAGCCACAGAATGCTCATCGCCGCTAATTATCCCTCGGTAGTGTACCCCAGTTTTAACTTTTGTCACTTGATTATTTGACCGCTGAATAACAGAAAAATCCTCTGCTAGAATATCAACTTGAACTAAATCTAGTTCAAGGTTGCGAGCAAAATCTAATGGAATTTGTAGGTGAAAGGCCTTACGAGAACGATTTTCTAATCGTTTTAGGTGCTGAATGTCAATATCCAATAGACTGAATACTTGTAGTTCTTTTTCCAATTTAAGGCTCGACTTTTCAGTTTGCTGATCAATACTGAAAAGAGTTTCGACGGGAAACTTTTGCCCTAAGCGCTTTTGGTAATTTACCAGATCGAGCGGTTTTCTGGGTTCGGTTTGGGCAAAAAGGCTTGTCAAAGCTATTGAAAGCAAAGTGAATGCCAGTAAAGCTTTTCTCATATTGCAAGAGTTTGTGTTTAGATATTTGTGTGTTGCGAATTAACTATTGGTGAAGCATTGCGCACAGTGTGTATCTAACCGGCAATATCAGTAGCCGGAAACTCAGGCATTCATAGGTTTGTAATGTGAGAGGGCCTGTACAGGCTCTTATCCATCAATTGTTGAAAAGAGGTAGAGGTGTAGGTTGGTTAATTATCACCTCATTTTGGAGGTGATTCTGGTCTAGATTAAAGAATTATAAAAGATGTGTCTTGTGTGGTAGTTATGCAAAGGTAAGAAAATATTAATTGAAATTTAAAACATACGTTTTTATTTTATGTAAATGCAAGCTGATGCAAAAAAACAAGGCTATTCCAAATGAGAAATAGCCTTGTTCAAGAATTATGTATTACCTATTAGGACTGCTTGTCCTATAAGTTTTTACATATTATTTATTTACGACAAATCGTTCTGATCTGTTGCCAGATTTAGAACTTATTTGTAGGACATAAATACCGGCAGGAAATTGCTGGACATTGATTTTCCGCTGATTTATGCCATTCTGCCCTTGGATCAATTCCTGGTTCATGACTTGTCCTTGAAGGTTTCTGACAGTGATGTTTACCTCTTCTTGCGTATTCAAGATGAAGTTCACTTGAAGAAGATCACGAACTGGATTAGGAACCAATAGAAGCTCTTGTACAGCACTTTCAGCTTGAGGCTTAGTATTGCTACCAGCAGGAGGCAAAGCCAAGGCCGCACCATTAACACAACCAGAGATACTGATGTCGTCTAGGTAGACATAGTCTGTATTAGAGCTAGCATCACATCTGAAACGGATTTGTGTATTGGC